>Ga0182024_10002287_pt1 | contig 47891 bp, 48 predicted proteins | sample P32metaG_FD_120480 | JGI IMG/M metagenome (GOLD analysis project Ga0182024, IMG submission 120480) | Permafrost microbial communities from Stordalen Mire, Sweden - P3-2 metaG (Illumina Assembly) | ecosystem: Environmental > Terrestrial > Soil > Wetlands > Permafrost | place: Sweden: Stordalen... | reverse complement strand
TGATGATGCTGGTCGCGATGGTGATCCCCGCCGAGGGTCCATCTTTCGGAATCGCTCCTTCCGGAACGTGCAAGTGAATATCCAGATGACGGTAAAAATCGCGCGGCAATCCCATGCTGTGCGAACGGCTGCGTAAATAGCTCATCGCCGCCTGCGCCGATTCCTGCATCACGTCGCCCAGTTTGCCCGTCGTCGTCAGCTTGCCGCGGCCTTCCATAATCGCCGCTTCCGTTGTCAGAATCGAGCCGCCCACCTCTGTCCAGGCGAGGCCGGTCGTCGCGCCCACCTCGTTCTGCTTCTCCATTTCCTTATCGCGAAACTTCTGCGGACCCAGCAGCTCGTTCACCTTCGCCGCGTTCACCACCGTCTTCGCTAACTTCTTTTTGTCTTTCTTCGAAGACTCGCCCTGCGCATTCACTACAGAACGCGCCACCTTGCGGCAGATGTTGCTCACTTCGCGTTCCAGATTACGGACGCCCGCTTCGCGCGTGTAGTGCGAGATCAGCTCATCGATGCCGGTATCCTCGAACGCGACCTGCTCGCCGGCGAGCCCGGTATCCTTCAACTGCTTCGGAACCAGGAACCGCTTGGCGATTTCCTTCTTCTCGAGCTCGGTATAACCCGCTAGGCGAATCACTTCCATGCGATCCATCAGCGCCGGCGGAATCGTGTGCATCACGTTCGCAGTCGCGATGAAAAATACCTGGCTCAAATCGTACTCCACGTCGAGGTAGTGATCCATGAACATGAAATTCTGTTCCGGATCCAAAACTTCGAGCAGCGCCGACGACGGGTCGCCCCGGAAGTCCGTCGACATTTTGTCGATTTCGTCAAGCATGAACACCGGATTGCGCACGCCGGCCTTCTTCATCATCTGCAAAATCTGCCCCGGCAATGCGCCGATATAAGTGCGCCTGTGTCCGCGAATCTCCGCTTCATCCCTCACGCCGCCCAGCGACAGACGCACGAACTTGCGTCCCGTGGCCTTCGCGATCGACATTCCCAGCGAGGTTTTTCCCACGCCCGGCGGCCCGACAAAGCATAGAATCGAACCCTTCGGATCTTTCACCAGCCTGCGTACCGCAAGAAATTCAAGGATGCGCTCCTTGATCTTGTCGAGCCCGTAGTGATCGCTCTCAAGCACTTCCTGCGCATGCGGCAGATCGCGAATTTCCTTCGACTTCTTCTTCCACGGCACCGCCAGCAGCCAATCGAGATAATTCCGCGATACCGTCGATTCTGCCGACATCGGAGGCATGTTTTCCAGGCGCTTCAGCTCCGCCATCGCCTTCTCATGGGCGTCCTTGGTCATGCCCGCGGTTTCAATCTTTTTCTTCAGTTCGTCGAACTCGCTCTTTTCGCCGCGGCCCAGTTCTTTCTGGATCGCCTTGATCTTCTCGTTAAGGTAATATTCCTTCTGCGCCTTTTCCATCTGGCGCTTCACGCGGCCTTGAATCGTACGATCCACGTTCAGCTTCTCGATCTCGATATCGAGCATTTCCGCAATTCGCGTCAGCCGGTCGATCGGATCGAAAATTTCGAGCAGTTCCTGCTTCTCTTCGATCGCCAATTGCAGATTCGCGCTTACCGTGTCGGCCAGCTTGCCCGGATCGTCGCCGCGAATCGCCGCTACCATCGTGTCGTAGTTCACGTTCTGGCTCAGCTTCGCATACTGCTCGAAAAGTCCGGTCACGCGCGAGGTCAGCGCGTCCAGTTGCGGACCCGCTTCCACCTTGTAATTGAATACTTTAACGGTGGCGCGAAAATATCCCTCTTCTTCCGTGACTGAAAGAATCTTCCCGCGCTCCACGCCTTCGACCAGAACCTTGATGTTCCCGTCGGACTGCTTTACGCTTTGCACGATGTTGGCCACCGTGCCTACCGAGAAAATTTCGTCTGGGCGCGGCTCGTCCACGCTAGCGTCGTGCTGCGTGGCAAGAAAAATCTTCTTATCCCCGGCCAGCGCTTCTTCGAGCGCCCGGACGCTCGATTCTCTCCCCACGACGAACGGCGTCATCATGTGCGGAAAGATGACGACGTCCCGGATGGGCATCATCGGCAATTTGCGTGTGTCTGATTTTTCTTTCGAGGAGAGCATTTTTGGAGAGATTGGTCTGAATCGCGGATTTCGCGGCCCGCTGGCCACTACTTTAGCCCGCTTTTTCTAATAGCGAAATATTGATCTTCTGCGTCATCACCATCTCTTTGGTGACTAAAAACTCGCGGACTTTTTTATACGAAGGCAGGTAGTACATCAGGTCCAGCATCAGATCTTCGAGGATCATCCGCAAGCCGCGCGCGCCAACTTTGCGTTCCATCGCGAGCTGTGCGATCGCCTCCAAGGCGTCATCGCTAAATTTCAGTCTAACATTTTCAAACTCGAACAGCTTCTGATACTGTCGGCTGATGGCGTTCTTAGGTTTAGTCAGGATCTGAACCAGCGCTTCCTTGCTTAACTCTTCGAGCACCGCCACTACCGGCAGCCGTCCGATAAACTCCGGAATGAAGCCGCTCTTGATCAGGTCCATCGGCTGCACCTGTTCGAGCATGCTCACATCGCGGCGCCCGCTGGAGCTTCCGCGCCGCAGCTTCTCGGTCGCAACGTTCGTCTCGTCCTGATTCGAGAATCCGATCGTACGCGTACCCACCCGCCGCTGGATCGTCTTTTCGAGCCCGACAAACGCCCCTCCGCAAATGAACAGAATGTTGGTCGTATCCACCGGCGTGAATTCCTGATGGGGATGCTTGCGGCCACCCTGCGGCGGAACATTGGCGATGGTTCCCTCGAGGATTTTCAAGAGCGCCTGCTGCACACCCTCGCCCGAAACGTCGCGCGTGATCGATGGATTTTCATCCTTGCGCCCGATCTTGTCGATCTCGTCTATATAGATGATCCCGGATTGGCAGCGCTGCACATCCCAATCGGCATTCTGCAACAACCTGAGAATAATGTTCTCAACGTCTTCGCCTACATAACCGGCTTCGGTCAGCGTGGTTGCATCGACGATGGCGAACGGCACATCCAGGATCCGGGCCAGCGTTTGCGCCAGCAGCGTTTTGCCGGTGCCGGTCGGTCCGATCAGCAGGATGTTCGATTTTGACAGCTCTACCTCGCCCGTTCGGTTCTTGTTCATCTGGATGCGCTTGTAGTGGTTGTAAACCGCTACCGCCAGCTTCTTCTTGGTGGCGTCCTGACCGATTACGTACTGGTCCAGATATTCCTTTAATTCGAGCGGCTTAGGAAGCTTATGCGGAGCCCCATACTGCTGCTCATGCCGGTCGTCTTCAAGGATAGAGTTGCAGACCCCGATACACTCGTCGCAAATGTACGCCCGAGGGTATTCCGAAGGGGAGGAGATTAATTTGCCGACGACGTCCTGACTTTTCTGGCAGAACGAACAGCGCAACGAATCATCGGAGCCAGCACGCTTCACCATGGTCTCCTGCTCTCATCTTGGTTAGACTGCGGACAATTTGATTATAGCGAAGTTTTCAGGAATTTACACTGGTCCCGAAGGATCCTCTCTCACCTGGGAGTCCTCCCGGTCGTCTTCGAGGATCAAGTAGCACATGCGGATACACTCGTCGCAAATGTACGCCCGAGGGTATTCCGAGGGGGTGGAGATGAGCTTGCCGACGCTTTCCTGGCTCTTCTGGCAAAACGAACAACGGAGAGAACTATCGGAGCTGGCCCGCTTCGACATACGACCCCAGTGTAAGCACGCCCCTCACTGGAAGGCAAAATACCGATTTCGTGGGGCCGGGCTTCAGCCCGCAGCCGTCTTCAGGCGGCTCTTTTTTACCAGTAAACCGCCGCGCGCCACAGTGAGGCCGACAAGAACATTGCGACGCGGGGAAACAAAACCCGGCCTTGCCGCCTCCAACTCTTAGAACGGAGGCCTAAAATGGCCAGCAAAAACACCGCAGTTTTCGGACTTTTTCCGACGGTCGCCCAAGCCGAGCGGGCGGTCGACATACTTAAATCCGCGGGGTATTCGAACAATGACATATCTGTTCTCCTTACCGACGCCGAGACGTCTCACGACTTCGCCCACGAAAAGGGCACCAAGGCTCCCGAAGGGACCACTGCCGGCGTCGCGACGGGCGGGGTCATTGGAGGCACTCTGGGCCTGCTGGCTGGAATCGGCACATTGGCGATTCCCGGTATCGGTCCGCTGATCGCCGCAGGCCCGATCATCGCGACCCTGGCCGGCTTAGGAGCGGGCGGAGCAACCGGCGGCATCATCGGCGCCCTCATTGGCATGGGCATTCCCGAGTATGAAGCCAAGCGTTACGAAGGGCATGTCAAAAACGGCGGGATTCTGATGTCGATCCATTGCGAGACGTCAAACGCCATCTCCCGCGCCAAGGATCTTCTCCGGGGCGCCGGCGCCGAGGACGTCGCTTCGACCGGTGAGGAAGCCGGCGTTCACGCCACCAGCCACGCGAAGTAACGTTACTCGTCCCTTAAAACTTCCAATGGCTTCTGACGCAAAATGCGGAAGCTCGCGAGCCACCCGGAGAGGTTCGCGAGCCCCGCCGTCAGAATGATCGCCAACCCGGTAGCCTTCGGGTCGAAATGAAAATGAGCGTTCAATAGCCTCTTCAGCACCAGGCTCGAAAAAATCGCCGCCAGAAGAGCGCCCATCAGCCCGGCGACCGCTCCCAGCGTTAAAAACTCCACCGAGAAAATCCGCCCGACATGCCGCCGCGTCGCCCCCAGCGTCTTTAAAATCACCACTTCCCGCACTCGGCGGAACCGCGTCCCCGCGATGCTGGCCGCCAGAATAATCGCCCCCGCCAGAATCGCGAACCCCGATAGGAACCGGATCACCAGCGCAATCTGATCCACCACCTGCTGCACGATCTCCAGCGCATCCGCCACGTTGACCACCGTTACTGTCGGAAATTTCTCAAAAGCGTTTCTCTGGAACGCCCCCACCATCGCCGGCTTCATCCGCACCCCGCCGTAATAAATGACCGGCAGCCCTTCAAGCGTCTTGGTATTGAACACAAACTCATTGGCCGCGCTCACCCGAATCGCCTCTGTCGAATGCACCGCCGCTACCCGAGCCCCGATCGTCCGCCCCGCCGCCGACATCTCGATCCACGCCCCGGGATGCAGATTCAAACTGTGCGCCGCTTCCTCCGCGATCGATACTACCGGCTCGGTCGTTCCCGGCTTCCACCATTTCCCCTCCAGCACCCGAGTCTGCTCAGGAATCTCGTTCTCCCACATCACCGATCTCGAATACAGAAATCGCCGGGAAAACCCCTTCAAATCTGCCAAAGGCGTCCCGTTAATGCTCACCAGTCGAGCGCTCACGCTAGGCACGAACTCCGGCGTCCCCTGTACCCCGTCTTGCTTCAATAGCAGCTCCCTCAGCGGTTCCACCTGAGCCTGCGTGATCCCCACCAGGAACACATTCGGCATCCCAGGCGGCGCCGTCTGCACGATCTGCCCCACCAGCGAATCCTGTATGAGGTAGACACTCAGCGTGAACATCACCCCCAACCCCAGCGCCACTAAAATCGCCTGCGCCTGATTCCCCTGCCGGTACAAATTCGCCAACCCCTGCCGCACCAGCGATGGGACCCTCCATGGCGACCGCTTCAGGAATTCCCGAATCCCCCGCAGCAGCACCCACGCGACCCCCGTCAATGCGATCAGGCTCGTCACCAATCCTCCCGCGAAATACCCCCCCACCTTGGGCGATTCCGCCAGCCACGTCGCCACCCCTCCGATCCCGATCAGAATAATCCCGCCCACCGCCAGCGCCTCCCGGCCTTCGCCGATCCTCTGCCTCCACGGCAGCCGCGCCTCCGGCATATCGCGCCGCAAAATCAGCGCCGGCCGAATCTTTCGGATCGCCAGCAGCGGCGGCAGCGTGAACAGCAGAGTCGTCAGCATCCCTACCGCAATCCCCTGCACCGACGCCGCAATGTGCCACCCCATCGCTCCGCCCACTGAAAAAAACTTCGTGATCAGCCTCGGCAGAATTTCCTCGACCCCGCGCCCCACCGCGACGCCGGCGATTCCGCCCAGCACTCCCAGCATCAGCGTCTGCAAAGTATAAATCCGGATAATTTCATTCGACGTCGCGCCAATCGATTTCATCACAGCGATGTTGTCCATCTTCTGCTGCAAATGCGCGTGCATCGCCATCCCGACCCCGATCGCCCCCACGATCAGCGCAATCAAACTCACCAGGCTCAGAAAAACCGTCGCCCGATCCAACCCGCTCGTGATAATCGGATGCGACTGTCTGAAATCCGCCACCAGCGACTCCGGCAGCGCCGCCTTGATCGCCTTGCGAACCTCCTCCACTCCAGGCGCCCCCAGATTCAGCTTAAAAAGCAGCCGTTCCGCCGCCCGACTCCCGAGCTGCATCAGCCCCGTCCGCGCCAGCCCTTCGCGCGACATCATCAGCCGCAGCCCGATGTTCATGCTCCCCGACATCCTGTCCGGCTCCGACACCACCGTCGCCGCCACCCGATAATCCTGCCCGCCCACGCGTATCGAATCCCCCACGCGCAGGTGCAGCCGGATCATCAGGTCATCCCCCGCCGCGACCGTATCGGCAGTCAGCGCCGCGCTCAGCGGCATCGCCGGCGCCAGCTTCACCTCGCCGTAGTACGGATATTTCGTAGGATCGACAGCCTTAATCGAAACCAGCAGCGGCGTCACATCGGGCGCTTCCGTACTCGCCATCGAAAACGTCTCGATGATCATGGTCCGGTCGACATTATGCAGCGCATCGAGAGCCGCATCCTGCTGCGCCGTCGGCATCACGAACTGCCGGGCCGTCAGATCCGCCGCCATCACCGTCCGCGCCTCCGTCGTCAGCATCCCGTGAAAACTCTGGCTGAATCCGCGCACGCCCGAAAGCGCCCCCACCCCCGCAGCCACCGCCAGCACTACAAACAAAAACTTAGTCAGCGACGACCGCGTCTCACGCCAAGCAATCCGCCCCGCCGTCCTCAATGAAAGATTCATGAAGTCATCCTAGAAACAGCGCGAAAAACGGGGACTGACCACTCTGTCCCAAGGCGCCACAAAGCCCTGCTGAAACACCTCAAACTTCGTCGCCGGTGGACAGAGCAGTCTGTCCCCGCTTTTCGCCCCATCCAGAAAGCCTTCATCGCATCTCATCCCCGACCACCAACCCATCCCGCAGCGTCACAATGCGATCCGCTCGCGTAGCCAGCGCCGCATCGTGAGTCACCAGCACCATCGTCGTCCCCTCGCGTTCATTCAGCGCGATCAATAAATCCAGCACGTGAGCCCCATTTACGCTATCCAGATTCCCCGTCGGCTCATCCGCCATCAAGATCGGAGGCTTCATCATGAACGCCCGCGCCAGCGCCACGCGTTGCTGCTCCCCTCCCGAAAGCTGTACCGGATAATGATCCATCCGGTCCTCGAGCCCGACACTCGCCAGCAACTCCCGAGCCCGCGCCGTCCCCGACCTCACATCGCGCCCCGCCAGCTCATGCGGCAACAACACATTCTCCTCCGCCGTCAGCGTCGGGATCAGTTGATACGACTGGAACACGAACCCGATCTTCTCCCCCCGCACCACCGCCAGCTTGTCCTCGCTCAACCCCGTGATATCGACCCCTGCGATGATGACTTTCCCCGACGAAGGCGTATCGAGCCCCGCCATCAGCCCAAGCATCGTGCTCTTCCCGCTCCCCGACGCCCCCATGATCGCGACGAACTGCCCCGCCGGTACCTCCAGATCGACTCCGCGAAGGATTTCAACCGTGTGCGTTCCAGTATTAATTGTCTTGGTAAGAGCCTGCGTCGCGAGAATTGTCATCTATAACCATCTTAGAATGGCAACAGATGCGTCCCGTCTTGTTTTTTGTAATTTTGCTGGCCGGTTGTTCGAAGCCAAGTGTGCAGCATGAGGACCCCGCGCCCATAAGTGCCCCTCCCGCGGTTGTCGACCATCGCCACGTTTTACTGGTCTTCGGCGATAGCCTCAGCGCCGGATTCGGCCTCGAAGCCGGTCTCAGCTTCCCCGACTTCCTGCAAAAAAAACTGGACGCCGAAAAGTATCCCTGGCACGTAGTCAATCAAGGCATCAGCGGCGATACAACGGAAGGAGGCGTCGCGCGCCTGGACTCCGCCCTCGCCCTAAAACCCGAAATCGTAGTCCTGGAGCTTGGCGGCAACGACGGCCTCCGCGGCCTGCCTTTAGAAACCACCCGCGACAATCTCAATCAAATGATCGTGGCGTTTCAAAAATCCGGCGCGAAGGTCGTGCTGGCAGGCATGACCCTCCCGCCCAACTACGGCCCCGAGTACATTCATAAATTCGAAATCATCTACCGCGACCTGGCGACAGAACACAAGATACCGCTAATCCCCTTCCTCCTAGCCGACATAATCACAAGTGATATGCGCTACATCCAGCGCGACGGAATCCACCCCACCGCAGAAGGCTGCGAAATCATAGCCGGCACCGTCCTCCGAACGGTAAAACCGCTCCTCACCCATTAATCCTCTTAGGTCCTGACATCCTGTCCCAGGTGGGGTAAAGCGCTATTTCTGTGATCCCTTGTGTCATGCCTGCTCTGGCGGCGGGAATTGCGGATCATGTTTGGAGGGTGCGCGAACTCTTGAAGAGTAAACTGAGAGGAGATGGCGAACTCGAATTTTAGACGTGTGCCGATCCCCGCTTTGGGGTTGGACAGTATCGCTTGCAAGATCCATGGCAGGCGGTCTGTCGTGGTAGTAGAAGGGCCGATACGCAGGTCGAACTCCAAGAAAAAATATGAGATCAACGCAATTTGCATGGCATGTTGGCGGACTGCGCCAACGAAACGTGGTAAGCAGCGGGCAACTGCCCGACTCGCCCTGTGTCCTTTCGATAACCTGTAAAATCTAGGCACAAATAATTAGCGCACTACCCAAGTGGGGCGGCGCCATGCGCTGCCATTAAATGTGGAACCGCGACCATAAGAAAGCGGGTAGCCGCTAACAATCCAGGGCCTTGACCTTCCTTTCCATATTCCCTACGATGAGAGCAGTGGAAGTGCATTTCACCCCGGAGCTCCAGGCAAGGCTCGATCGCGCCGCTGCGGAAATTCAGCAGCCCGCAAGTGAGTACGTCCAGCAGTTGGTCGACAACTATCTGGAATTCGACGCCGAGTTCAGACAAAAGGTAACCGCGAGCTTAGCGCGGCTCGATCGCGGGGAGTTTCTGACTCACGATGAAGTCAGGGCTCGCATCGAAAAGATGTTTCAGCCGTAGATGCTACTTCGCTGGTCACCCGACGCAGCGGCCGATCTTGAAAGGATTATTGACTACATTCGCCGGGACAATCCGATGGCGGCGCGACGTGTCGGCAGAACTATCTACGATAGAGTCAGTATGCTCGCGAGTTTTCCTTATGGCGGAAGGATCGGACGCGTTGAGAGTACACGCGAATTGCCTTTGTCTCCCCTCCCCTTCATCGCGGTCTATCGCGTACTCGATCAGGCAGACATCGTCGAAATCGTCAATCTGATCCACGGCGCGCAGCGTTGGCCGCCGGCCGTTAGCGGTCTTGCTACCCTTGAACTTGCCCCCCGCCCTCCACGACCAAATCGAGAAACTCCTCGGCCCCCGCGGCTACCTCTATAAACCCGAAGACCTGACCCTCTACGAATACGACGGCGGCGTCGACAAATCCCGCCCCGACCTGGTCGTCTTCCCGCAATCCACAGCCGAAGTAGTCTCCATCGTGAAACTTGCCGCCGAATACAACCTCCCCCTAGTCGGCCGCGGCGCCGGCACAGGACTCTCCGGCGGAGCCATCGCCCGCGCCGGCGGCATCGTCGTCTCCTTCTCGCGGATGAACCAAATTCTCGAAATCGATCTTCCCAATGAACGCGCCGTAGTCCAACCCGGCGTCGTGAATCTCGATATCACCCAAGCGGTCGAGGCGGACGGTTACTTCTACGCGCCCGATCCATCGAGCCAGCGCGCCTGCACCATCGGCGGCAACGTCAGTGAGAACGCCGGCGGTCCACACACCCTCGCGTACGGCGTGACGACCAACCACGTGCTAGGCATCGAAGCCGTGTTGCCCGACGGCACCGTCATCGAAACGTCCACCGAAGGCGAAGGCTACGATCTAACCGGAATCTTAGTCGGCTCTGAAGGCACCATGGTGCTGGTCACCAAAGTGATCGTGCGCCTCATGCGCAAGCCGGAAATGGTGAAGACCATCCTCGCTATTTACGATCGACCGGAAGATGCCGGCGAAACGGTCGAGCGCATCACCGCCCATGCCATCACTCCCGCCGCCATAGAAATGATGGACGGCGTCATGCTCCGCATGATTGAGGAAGCCACCCACGCCAGCTATCCCATGGATGCCGGGGCCGTTCTGCTGATCGAGCTCGAAGGCCTGCGCGAAACAGTCGAGGAGCAGGTCGAACAAATCCGCGCAGTGTGCCTCGCCTGTCATGCGCGCGAATTCCGCGTGGCGCTCAACGCTCAGGAGCGCGACCTGCTATGGAAAGGACGCAAGAACGCCTTTGGAGCCGTCGGCCGTTGCAGCCCGTCTTACTATGTCCAGGATGGAGTCGTCCCGCGCACCCAAATCGCGCCCACCCTCAAATTCATCCACGAGGTAGGGGACCGCTACGGCTTCCTCATCAGCAATATTTTTCACGCCGGCGACGGCAATCTGCACCCTCTCATTCTGTTCGATCACCATGTGCCCGGCGAGCTCGATCGCGTCAGGCAGGCGAGCGATGAAATTCTCCAGCACTGTATCGATGTCGGCGGTTCCATCACCGGCGAACACGGCATCGGAATGGAGAAAATGGAGATGATGGGCCACCAATTCGCCCCCGATACGCTGGAGATGATTGCCCGGTTCAAGAACCTCTTCGACCCCGGCTGCCGTCTCAATCCAGGAAAAATGCTCCCCACTGGCCGCGGCTGCATGGAAATCCGTCAGCGATCTGGAGACTTGAGTCTGTAATTAAGCCAGCTAATTAGTCTCCACGAAGTCGGCGTCCGCGTGTGGCAGTTGGTCGTGATCCCCCGCGACCCACACATACAAGGTGGGCAGCAGATAGATGCTCATGATCAGCGCGCCGAGCAGGCCTCCGACAATTACAATCGCGAATGGACGCTGCGAATCGGATCCGATACCGTGGGAGGTAGCGGCGGGAAGCAGACCCAGCGTGGCCACTAGCATCGTCATCATGATCGGCCGGAGACGAAGAATTGCGCCTTGCTCCGCGGCTTCGATCACAGAATGCCCGCGCGCGCGCATTTGGTTTATGTATTCCACCATGATCACGCCGGTTTGCACGGATACGCCGAACAATGCTAAAAAGCCCACACCGGAGGACACACTGAAGTTCACGCCCGTCAAGTACAGCGCGACGATACCTCCGATCGGAGCAACCGCGACGTTGGCGAAAATCAGCAGCGACCACTTGATCGACGAAAACATGGTGTACAGGATAAAGAAGATCAGCAAAAGCGTAAGGGGAATGATGATCGCAAGCCGGCGTTGCGCCCGCTGCTGGCTCTCATACTCGCCCGCCCAATCGAGTCGATAGCCGGTGGGTAACTTGACTTGCCGTTCGACCTTTTTCATCGCTTCCTGGACGGCGCCGCCAAGATCCCGTCCGCGCACGCTGTACTTTATGGCGATGTAGCGGGAATTGCCTTCGCGGGAGATCTGCGAAGCGCCATCGGTGACCTCGATGCGGCACAACTGGGAAAGCGCGACACGCTCTCCTGATGGAGCGAGTAATCGGATATTGGCGATTGCTTCCTTCGTGTCGCGATAGGGCTGCTGATACCGGAGCACGAGGTCGTAACGCTTTTCCCCTTCCAGCACTTGTGTGATCACATTTCCCCCAACCGCGGTTTGGATGGCGTCCTGGATATCGGCAACATTGATCTGGTAGCGGGCCGCTTGATCCCGGTCGACGATGAGATTCAGATTAGGCTGCCCCAGCACGCGAAAAAGCCCTAGATCGCGAATCCCCTGAACGCCGCGCATGACATCCACGATCTGGTCGCCTTTGTCCTCCAATGTTCTCAGGTCGTCGCCATAGAGCTTGATGGCCAGCTCGCCTTTCACCCCGCTGACCGCTTCCTCCATGTTGTCGGAAATCGGTTGCGAGAAATTCCAGATCACGCCGGGAATCTTTTCGAGCTCACGACTAATCGCGCCGATCAGCCTTTCTTTGTCCTGCTTAAAGACGGGTCGCCAGTCCTCCTTCTGCTTGAGGTCGACAAAGTACTCGGTGTTGAAAAAACCCGTAGTGTCGGTTCCATCGTCGGGCCGGCCCACTTGGCTGGTGGCGACCGTCACTTCCGGAAACGCGGCCAGGATGATGCGCGCCTGACTGGCCAGACGAATGCCTTCGGTCGGACCGGTGCTGGGCGCAAGCGTCCCACGCACCCAAATGGCCCCTTCATCGAGGTGGGGCAGAAATTCGCTGCCAATCTGCCGGCTGAGTAGTAAGGCGGCGGCGAGGATCAGGATCGCCAGACCCACGGTCACATAACGAAAGCGAATCGCCTTGTCGAGCGAGAAGCGGTAGACGCGCGTAAAAAACGTCATCAGCGGGTTATTCCACTCCTTGGCGCCCTTGGGGAAGAGAAAGCTAGCCAACACGGGTGCGAGGAGCATCGAGAATATCAGCGCCCCGGCCAGCGCGAAGGCCACGGTCCAGGCCATCGGCTTGAAGAGTCGCCCTTCTACACGCTGGAGAGTGAAAATCGGAATGTATGCGGTTATGATGATTCCGATCGCATAGAATACCGGACGCTGCACTTCGTGAGCCGCCTCGGCAATTTGCTGGCGCGGCGGCTTGCCTGCGCCTTCCCGGCGACCCAGGTGGCGGAGGATGTTTTCCACCATCACGACCGCGCCGTCGACGACCATTCCAAAGTCGAGGGCGCCAAGGGATAGAAGATTCGCCGGAATACCCTTCAGCTTCAGGCAGGTGGATGCGAACAACAGCGCGAACGGGATTGTTAACGACACAATCAGGGCTCCGCGAATATTGCCCAGAAATGCGAACAGGATTATCGCGACCAGAATAATTCCGTCTCTCAGATTGTGGAGCACCGTGCGCGTCGTGAAATGAACCAGATCGCTCCGATCGAGAAAAGGCACGATTTGCACCCCCGCGGGCAGCAGTCCCGGATGTCCGGGTGTTCCGTTTAGCTCCTTTACTTTCTCGTGAATTGCCTCGAGGGTCGACTCGCCTTCCGCGCCTTTCCTCAAGAGCACAATGCCTTCGATCACGTCGTCATTGTCCAGAATCTGGCCGTTAACCTTGTGAATTGCCTTGCCGTTTCTACCGAGCCTGATCTTCGGCCCCTGGCCGACCGTCGCGAGGTCTTTGACTCTGATCGGAGTTCCGTTCTTCGTGGCAATGACCGTGCGTTCAACATCGTGAACTGTTTTCACCAATCCCACCGCCCGGACGTTGATCTGCTGCAATCCGGACTCGATAAAGCTGCCGCCGGCGTTGACGTTATTATTGGTGAGCTGCTGTTCAACCTGGGCGATACTTAGGCCATACGCGATCAGCTTATTGGGGTCGAGACGGACCTGATATTCACGCGTGATGCCGCCCAATGTGGACACGTCGACCACATTCGGAACGGATTTGAACTGCTTTTCAATAAACCAATCTTCCAGCGTTTTCAGGTCCATGACATCGTACTGCGGATTCGTCGAGCGGAGTGTGTAGAAGTAGATCTGGCCGACCGGACTCCAATCGGTGCCCATTTGCGGCTGCAGCCCAGCCGGGAGCGTCACCTGTGCCAGCCGCTCCAGAACCTTCGCGCGATTCCAATCGTTTTCGGAATCGTCGTCGAACACCAAAGTCAGGCTCGATAACCCAAACAGCGAGGTGGAGCGAAGCGAGGTCAGGTGCGGCAATCCGTTCATCACGATTTCGAGAGGAACGGTGACTTGTTGCTCCACCTCTTCACCGGCTCGCCCGGCCCACTGAGTGATCACGGTGACGTAATTATTTGCGACGTCGGGATATGCTTCAATCGGCAGGCTCTGGAATGAAATTATTCCCCAGACGAACAGCAGCAGCGACATCGCCAGGATCAAGACGCGGTTGTTGAGGGCAAAGTCGACCAGACCCCGGATCATGGACCGGTCCTCCGTGCTCGTGGCGATTGGTGGCTCAAATCGGAATATAGCGGCAGCGAGGAGTTGCGATCTAGTATATTTCGGGCACTATTGAGGCATCTTTTTACATGAATTCTTATCGTCGGATGGCTCCGATAGCAACATTTGGATGTCCACTGGCGATCCTTTGATCGGCGCGAAATATCCTTCGGGTGAAACCTGCCTATCTTTCGCAGTTACACGTCTGCCAATCAATCTTTTGTGACATCCTCAGTGACTAAGCCGTGAAAATCGGCAAACGGAAAAAGAGGTGATTTCGGTCTGTCGCCCGTGTCCGTCGGCAGCGGAGAAGAAGAGATGGGCCAGAAGATCCGGATTCTACTAATCGACGATCACGATCTCTTCAGGGAAAGCCTCAGTCGGCTGCTCGATGCGGAACCCGATTTTCAGATTGCTGGAAATTGCGCTTCCGTCTCTGAAGCCCTCGCGATTCTGGAGCGCGAGCAGGTCGACATCGTCCTTCTCGATTATGATTTGGGGGTGGATGTCGGATCGCGATTCCTGGAAGAATCGCTCAAACGAAACATTCACTGCAAGATCCTCACGGTTACCGCGGCAATCAGCGATGAGGTCACCCTCAATCTGCTCGAAAATGGATCTTCAGGGATCTTCTTTAAGCACTCGCCTCCCGGCCAACTGATTGAAGCGATCCATAAGGTAATGGCTGGCCAGCCATGGCTGGACGCGAGGACCATGCGGATAATCCTTGCATCCGCCGCCGCTAAGAAGGAACCCGGCAAGCGCCATGCTCTCAACTTGCGGGAAAGGTTAGTCTTGAAGTCGGTGTTCGAAGGTCTCTCGAACAAAGGCATCGCGGCCAGCTTGAATATAACGGAGGGCTCGGTTAAAGCGGTAATGCAGCAGCTGTTCGACAAGACCGGAGTGCGCACGCGGAGCCAACTGGTCCGGATTGCGATTGAGAAAGGGATTCAGAATTGGCCCTCCGAACCCGAACCTTAAAACACTGGGCTCTTGCGCATCGCCGGTGATCAAGCATAATTATCTTGGCATCGAAATACGATGCGCTTTGTGGCGCACGCCCCCAGGCGTGCCGCGTCGCCACTCGTGGCGACGCCTGTTGTTAGGAACGGCCATCCTCCATGCCGAGAAAGCAAATCCGTAGTCACGATCAACGCCGCTCTTTCTGCCGGCTCCACTTTCAGCAGCGAATTCAGAACATGGTTGGGCCACGACCTGCCAACGGGCAATGTTACCCACCCATACCCCCACCGAACCCCGACTGTAAAGGAGGGGATCAGCGGTATCCTGATAACAAGGACGTTATGAATCGAAGACTCTTCATCGGATTACTTTCCTTCACCCTTACCTGCTTCGCCGGCGAAAGAAAACAACTCCCAGGCCAAGCCGGCAACGATTTAGTCGATCTGGAAGCGAGCTTAATCATCGGTCACGACGAAATCACCAGCGCCCTCGGCGGGGATATCGGCGAAGGCTACGTGCTGGCGCGCGTGAAAGTGATGCCCAAGGGCGATAAGCCGCTCCGCGTCGGGCCCGATGACTTCACCATGATCTCGCGAAAAGACGGCCAGCGGTCGACAGCCATGTCGCCTTCGGAGATAGCCGGAAAAGGCGCGCTGATCGTCAAACACGGCACGGCCGACGGGAGCAAAGGCGGCTGGAGCGCGGGCGGAATGGGCGGAGGACTCGGCTCGAGCCCTGGGACGGTGCAGAGGGACGTCATCAAAGGAACGCAGATGGATGACAATGCGAAGGAAAGTCCGGCTCTCGCCGCGCTGACGGCGAAGATATTGCCGGACAAGGAAACCAAAACGCCAGTAGAAGGACTTCTCTACTTTTCCATCAGCGGCAAGCTAAAACCCAAAGACCTCGCCATTGTGTACAAAGGCGAGGCCGGGAAACTCGTCATGGAATTCGAGCCCGTAAAACGCTAGGCTCGAACCAAATTACATCTTAATAGTATCGACCTTCAAGGTGTCGCCGTTCACCTTACCTGTGACCGTGACCTTGTGGCCGTAATGCGGCGTTACTTTGTCCAGCGAATCTTTGTCGATTTTCAGGACCTTGTTATCGGACGTGACGAACACCGCATCGGCGCCACCCTTAATGCATTTGGCGGTGCAGGCGACGTGCGCCTCGGTTCCGTCGACGTGCTTACATTTGGAATCGGCAATGTAGCCGCTCCATTCGCCGGCAAACGCCGACATGGATCCAATTGCCGTTAAGGCAAACACTGCGAGTACTTTCTTCATGGGTGAGTCTCCTTACCAAACTTACAATACGCTATACGAGGGGTCCCCTGCAAACGGATTTACAAGGCGACCGTTTTCCCATCCCGCCAAAGCCGCTCCAGATCGTAATACTGGCGCGCTTTCGCGGTAAAAATATGAATCAGATAGTCGCCGTAATCGAGCAGCACCCACTCCGCGTTCTGATACCCCTCGACGCTGTTCGGATACTCGCCAAGTTGCTGCTTTAACTGAGTTTCGATTTCATCGGCGATCGCCTGAATCTGCCGCGCGTTGGCGCCGCTCAGAACTACGAAAAAATCGGCGAAGGCGGTGATCTCGCGGAGGTCTAAAACCTTGATATCTTTGGCTTGTTTCGCTTCGGCTGCCTTTGCTGCGGCGCGCCAGATTTGTTGGGGCGCCGGTTGCGCCTTCTTCTGCAATAACCCCAGGAAATGTTCTCCTTCCCGTATCGTACTACAATTAAGGTCATATAAGATGAGATGGACGCTGTTTTTCGTCGTTTTATGGTCGATTAAGGCCCAGGAATCGCTGGGAGTCGTCGCTGCACGGCACGAATTAGAGCGCGTCGAGCAGCAGATCGCCGAAGGAGCCCTGCCGCCCGCGAAAATTGCCGAGGCGCAGCAGAACTTGGACGACGCCCTGGACGAAGCAGTGCTGGAGCATACGCTTTATGGCCATGTCGAGGAATTCACTGAGACCGAGGCTACTCAAATGCTGGCTGCCGCCACCCGGCGGGTGGACCGTCAACAAAAGAAAGTAAATAGAATCAATCAGTTAATCGCCGCAGACCTGGTCCCTCCCAGCGAACGGACCGACCTCGAACGGGAGCTTTCGAGCCGCGAAGACGCGCTCCAACAGGCGAATAAGGTGGCCGCGCTGGTGCGGGAAATCGCCGCCATGGCCCATTCGGAAGCGGAAGCGGCTCCGGGGCTCGCGGAGGAAAAAACGAGTGGCAATCACCTCATTGAACCGCAGGAGTTGAAAGCGCTAACTCTCGCTTTTGAAAAGCACTTCTCGGAGCCGTTTCCGGTCAGCGCGCGCGGCATGACCGCGGTCCACCGCGCCCTGGGTTTGGATCATACCGGACGCGTGGATGTCGCGGTAAATCCGGATTCGGCGGAAGGCATCTGGCTGCGGGAATATCTCGACGCTAAGGCGATTCCTTACTATGCTTTCCGCACAGCAATCGCCGGGAAGGCGACGGCGCCGCACATTCACATTGGTCCGGGCAGCACCAGGTTACTCTAATGCCTCAGCTCCGAGTATTAATCAGCGCCGAACAGATCCACAATCGTATCAAGGAGTTAGGGGCGCAAATCGATCGCGACCTTCCGGGCGGTCCCATTTATCTGATCGCGATTCTGAAAGGCGCCTGCTTCTTTCTCTCAGATTTGGCGCGCGCGGTGAAGACTCCGGTTCGCATTGAGTTTATGGGCATTTCAAGCTATGGGAAGGGCAAAACGAGTTCGGGCGAAGTGAAGCTGACCAAGGATCTGGACGTATCAGTGGAAGGCTACGACGTGATTGTGGTGGAGGACATTGTCGATAGCGGGATCACGCTCAGCTATCTGATGCAGTTATTGGCGCAGAGAAAGCCGAAGTCGTTGCGAATCGCGTCCCTGCTCGATAAACCGAAGCACCGGCAGAGGCCTGTCGAAGTGGCTTATCGAGGGTTCGAGATCCCCGATGAGTTTGTAGTCGGGTATGGGCTGGATTATGCGGAGGACTACCGCAATTTACCCGATATATGCGTGCTTAGCGACATTTAACCGAGGTGGAACGGGTTGAAGTCGCTGTGATAATCGAATGCGTCCAGGCCTTCGCTGCGCTTCAGGTACCCGACTACGGCGTAAGTCACTGGGGTCGCGACTACTTCGTAAACGACTTTGCCGAGGTACGCGGAGGCTGCGAGGGCGGCTAGCGTTCGCGGGGGCGCGGTGCCTCCGAAACCGATGATCACCAGGATGACAGTGTCGACGAATTGGCCGACTACGGTGGACCCGACGGTGCGGGTCCATAACATTTTTCCGCCGGTCCACAATTTCATTTTTGCCAAGGTATAGGAGTTGGCGAATTCGCCGCACCAGAAGGCGATCAGGCTGGCGACGATCAGGCGCGGGATCTGGTAGAAAACGGTCGCGAAGGCGTCCTGATTGGGCCAGCCGGGCGCGGGGGGGAGCCAGACGGTGATCAGGCCCATGATGGCGAGCAAAGCGTTGGCGAGGAAGCCCAGCCAGATGGCGCGGCGCGAGGCCGCGTAGCCGTACACCTCCGTAAAGACGTCGCCAAAGATATAGGTTAGGGGGAACAGGAGTTGGCCTCCGCTGATGACGAACGGCCCGATCTTGCAGAGTTTTTGGCCGACGAGGTTCGAGATCAGCAGCACTACGAGGAAGATTGCCAGCAGCAGGTCGAAGTGCTTATAGGTGCGGAGGTCGCGGGCTTCTACTGCTTCGGGCTTGGTGAGCATGAGGTGTTATTTTAGCAGCCTGGCGGATCCGCAAAGACGTACAAAAAACTACAGCGCCGTCTGAAGCCGGTGCGCAGCCTGAAGGCCGGCCCCACAAGAGACCAATTTTTGTTTCACACTAGAGCATGCGTTTTACGCGGGCTAGGAATTGGGGGTCCATCCAATCCTGGTTGCTGATTACTTTTTCCAGCACTTTTCCGTTGCGATCGATGAGGTAGGTTTCGGGAAACTGGAGCGTTCCGTAGTTGGTGGCGATGTTGGCCTCCGGATCAAATGCGGTGTCGAACGCTACATGCCCATTCTTTACGAAGCTCTTGTAAAGACTCTCGTTCTTATCGACACTGACGCCTAGAACGACGACGCCCTGATTCGCGTACTCTTTGGCGAATTGATTGAGCGAGGGCAACTCCACAATACAGGTCTGGCACCACGTGGCCCAGAAATTCAGGACCAGGAGTTTGCCGCCGAAATCGGAGCGGGTGACGGTGCGGCCGCGCTCGGTGACGATGGAGAAGTCGGGCGCGGTGTCGCCGGCTTGGACGACACGCACATCCAGTGTCGGGTACACGACCCAGACCAGGCCGGCGGTCAGCAATAGCATAGCGGCGATCAAAAGGCGGTCCAGAGTGAGTTTCACGCTATCATTTTAGAGGATCGCAAGCCCTATTTGCAGCATCCAACAGGATGGAGATGCTTCTTACCCGCAAGGCCGAATTTTCCGCGTCCCACGTTTGCGCCAATCCGGCGTGGACGGAGGAGCGCAATCACGCCGTCTATGGCGCCAACGCCAATCCGAACGGACACGGGCACAACTACGTGCTTGAAGTAACGATCGAAGGCGAGCCAGACGCGGTGACAGGCATGGTGTTCGATTTGCGCGAGTTGAAGGAAATTCTGAATCAGGAAGTGGTGGAGCCGATGGACCACCGGTTTCTAAACCGTGAGGTCCAGCCGTTCGATCGCGTCGTGCCGACAACGGAAAACGTGGCGATGGAGATCTGGCGCAGGCTTACCGGGAGGATCTCGCGCGACGGCGTGAAGCTGCGCAACGTGCGGCTGTATGAGACCGGCGACTTATTCGTCGACTACGGAGGCGCGTTGTGAAGTTAACGCGGCGTTACCGTTTTTCCGCATCGCACCGGCTGGATACACCCGCTCTGAGCGCGGAGCAGAATTCCAAGTTATACGGGAAATGCAACAACCCGTACGGGCATGGTCACGATTACGTGCTCGACGTTACGGTCGCGGGATCGCCCGATGAATCGGGGCAGATCGTTGGACGGGAGACGCTGGATACGCTGGTGAAAGAGCGGGTTCTGGCGCGTTTCGATCATCGTAACTTAAATACCGACATCGCGGAACTGACGGGCGTGGTGGCGACGACAGAGAACCTCGCCGTGACGATTGAGAAGACCCTGGCGGATGGCTGGCCTCTGCGGGCGAGGCTGGACCGGGTGCGCATTTCCGAGACGGAACGGAATATTTTTGAATTGAGAGTCAAATGATGAAGAACAAGGCCGTAGTGAAAATCATGCCGCCGCAGGGGCCGACGATCGCCTCGCGGATGAAAGACGTGCTCGAAATGCTGGGCGAGGACACTTCGCGCGAAGGGCTGGTGCGCACGCCGGAGCGGTACGAAAAAGCAATGCGGTATCTGACCAGCGGCTACTCGACCAGTCTCGAGGAGATTGTGAATGGAGCATTGTTCAGCGCCAAGGTGGATTCGATGGTGATCGTGAAGGACATCGAATTTTTCAGCATGTGCGAGCATCACATGCTACCGTTCTTCGGCAAAATGCACGTGGCGTACCTGCCGAAAGACAGAGTGATCGGGTTGAGCAAGATTCCGCGGATCATCGACATGTATGCGCGGCGTCTGCAATTGCAGGAGCGGCTGACGCAGGAAGTGGCCGAGGCGGTGGTGGAAGTTATGGGGCCGCGCGGAGTGGGCGTGCTGTGCGAGGCTCGTCATTTTTGCATGATGATGCGCGGGGTGGAAAAGCAGCACTCGGGTACGGTGACCAGCACGATGCTGGGGAGCTTCCGGACGAACAAGTCGACGCGGGATGAATTTTTGTCGCTGGTGGGAAGGCCGGTTTAGACGGGTCCGCCGGGTACCAGAAGACCCGGCTGCATGTGACGATGTGGCCACGCACTTTTGCGTGCCGCGTCAGCACTCGTGCCGACGCCCGGCATTTCATCGCCGGCCGAAGGCGTCGAGAGGAGTCTCGACGCGGCACGCAAAAGTGCGTGCGCCACATTGCATCGATTCTTTTTTCGGGTGGATTTAAAGCAATTTGTCGATTGCGGCTTCGATGTCTTTCATGGGGGTCTCTCCCAGGAATGAGCGGACGCGCTTGCCGGAGCGATCGTAGATGAACATTGCCGGCATCTCTCCCGACCATTTGGTGTCGATGAAATCGTAGAACTTATCGTCGTCGACGACTTTCTTCAGATAGAAGGGCGGCGCTACGGAGTTTTCCATCAGGACTTTAAACGCCGTGGCTTCCTTGGCGGGTTCGTCCGTCGATACAGTGACCAGAACCAGGCCGCGGGCGGCGAGTTTCGCGGACAACTTGACGAGCTGTGGCATCTCCGCGCGGCATGGTACGCACCACGTGGCCCAGAAGTCTACTAATACGATTTGGCCTTTGTGCGACGCGAGTACTTTCGGCAACGAGGCTTCGTCGAGCGGCGTGAGTTTCGATTGCGCCAGGATCAGACCCGACGCCAGGAACATCGCAACCGGAAGGCGCGTCATTTTTTCTCCGCTTTATCGGCTTTCAAATTTTGAATGACGATTTTCCGGTTGTCGAAAATGCTGATCTTCCTGGGACCGCTGGTCAGGTTATTGCCCTTGGCTTCCAGTTCGTAATCGTCATCGATTTTTAGACTGGAAAAATGGTACTCGCCGTTCGCTTTCGAGATATAGGACCGCATCTGCAGGGTCCGAACATCTTTCAACTGCACTACCGCGCCGACGATGGGATTGTCGTCTTTGTCGAACACGGTCCCTTGCACCGAACGCAGGGTCGCTTGCTCTTTCTTGCTTTTTTTTTCTTCCTGCGCGAAGGCCCCCAGTGCGAATGCGAATGCGAGCGCGAGCGCGAGCGTAAAAAACCTGCGTGGTGTCATTTTTTAGGTTCCGGTTCGAGTGTGAAGGTCAAATCAACGCGGTCCAGACCGGTCACCGAAGCTTCTTTCTCTTCGGCGCGATATCCCTTCGCCGAAGCTTTCACGACGTACACCACCTGGGTGGCGGGTACATGGAAGACAAATTCACCGCGATAGGTGGTGGATTCCTGGGCGAGTTTTTTGTGCTTGGGATCGTCGCGGCGGACCAGCGTGACGGTCGCCTCCGGAAGCGCGTATCCCGGATCGCGGAACACGCTGCCGGCGATGACCGTACTGTCCCCCGCCGCGATGGGAATGGCGCACAGGCCGGCCAAGGCGGCGAAACGAAGGAGGGTGTTAATATTCCTCATCCTTCTGTTCGTCCTCCTCGTCCTCATCGTCGTCGTCGAAGTCGTCGTCATCGTCCGAATCGTCGTCGTCATCCGCTTCTTCTTTTTCCGATGCCAGCTCAAGAGGAGAAACGCCGCTGACGCTCAAATTGGCGCCGCACTCCTCGCAGATGAGGGCATCTCCCTCGTCCAGTTCTTCCTCGTCGACGTCAATCACCGCGTCGCATAGCGGGCAGTTGACCATCTCTGCTCCTCCTCCCAAAATAAGTGCACAGAGCACCCTCTGGCGCCCGCGCGATTCCGTTCAAATCTAATATCTACCACGAGAGAGGGGTAAAAGCTGCTACACCGGCTGAAGAACCTGCGCGGCTGCCGCCAGATCCGCCGGAGAGAGAGTCACGAGAACCTTTTCCAGATCCTCGCCGGCTTCGATCATGTGCTTTAGATGCGAGGCTGCGAGCTTCATGCACCAGGCGTCCGTGAGCGGATGGTTGGTTGCGCGGCTCAGATTAAGAAGATCGGAATGAGGGAGGGCCAGCACGCGCTCCTGACGCTCTTCCCCGTCGGTCGAGAGGACGAACTTGACGTCTATGGTGTCTGCGTGGCGAATCGAGATCGCGGTCTGCAACCAGCGAAACTCGACGTGCCAAATGCGGCCAAAAGGATCGGGGCCGGCTTCAAACCGGCGAGAATTATCGGGCATTTATAGTTAGATTACCAGCTTCGGCGGGCGCACCGCGGCCAGTATCAGGAATCCAGCGGCAAGCAAGGCGAGTGTCGCGGGCTCGGGAGTCTGACTGGTGGTCACGCTGCCGGCGAAATCGAGGCCATAGGACGATCCGTGAACCTGCACCACTCCGAATGAGATGGTATTGGGGCCATCGACCAGATATGGGGTGAGCGCTGCGAGCGTGAAGATACCCTCGGTCGATAGCAGGCATCCGATGGCTCCTTTTGCGCAAGCCGGTCCGTGCGTCAGATTGGCGCTCAAGAGCGTATGGCCGTTTAGAATCACGGACGAGGTGTCGTCCGCCATGACTTTTAGGCTGGCCGCGGTAATTGCGCCCGTGAGCGTGAATGTCGTGGTAAACGTCACGTCGGTGCCGTCGGGAGGGCTGAAATACCCTGGATCGTCGTGATCCCCTGTCGCTCCATAGGAGATCCAGACCGAACCCGGCAGCGCGGGCGCCCAACGTGGATTGGGATGCAGCGCTCCCGACAAATCGACCGTAGCGTGGCCGGAATTGTTGGTGTCGAAGGCGTTGCTACCGATAAAGATCGTGGTGGCATTCGCGGCGACGCTGAGAAAGAGACAGAGAAAAATTTTCATGTTCCGACGCTGGGTTAGTTCGGAGCGGGGAGGGTTTTTCTATCAGGAAATATCCGTGATTATCCACTTGACACAGAGAGGCGTTTCGGTCCATAATTGTTCATGGACCTGATAGCAATCGCAACCGAGTTCGGAACGCCGGAAGCCTGCTTCAACTTTCTCGAAAAGATGCGCTGGCCGGAAGGTGTGCGTTGCCTCAAATGCGACGGCGATAAGGTTTCCAAGTTCGTCACCAAAGAGGGCACGCGCAAGCGGAACAGCAAGCGCAAGGGCGAAGTGACCGTGACCGTTCCGGCCCGTCACCTCTATCAGTGCCTCAATTCCGAGTGCGCCCATCAGTTCACCGCAACCACCGGCACGTTGTTTAACGATACGCACCTGCCAATTCAGAAATGGTTCTTCGCCGTCGCGCTGATGACCAACGCTAAAAAGGGAATGTCCGCGAAACAAATGCAGCGCGACTTGAAGGTATCCTATCAGACGGCATGGTATCTCTGCCATCGCATCCGCGAATCAATGCAGGGCGGATCGTCGCTGTTCACCGGAACCGTTGAGATCGACGAAACCTATGTTGGCGGGCGCTACGATGAGCGCCGCGCTCGCCAGAAGTTCGATAAGGCCCCAGTGGTCGGCGTGCTGCAACGTGGCACCGAGGGCAAGCCATCGCAGGTTCAAGCAATGGCGGTTGCCCGCGTTCACAAGCCCGTCATTCAATCGATCATCAACGAACGCGTGTCATTCGACGCGAACATTTTCACCGACGAAGCGGGCGTCTATCGGCATCTCGCGAAAACCCGCAAGCACGAAATAGTCATCCACTCCAAGGGCGAGTACGTTCGCGGCGAAGTTCACACGAACGGAGTAGAGGGCTTCTGGTCACTGGTAAAGCGCCAGATCATCGGCCAGCACCACTGGGTTTCGGTAAAGCACCTTCAAGCGTACCTCAATGAGCGCGTACACGCGTTCAACAACCGCAAGGCGGAGGATATGTTCGGACTAGTCATCACCGCGTTGTTGTGCGGCATAGCGCTGCCGTACGCGGTTCTTACTGCGGATCTCGAAGTGGTTTCCGAAGAGGTTGGCGACGATCCGCGAATTTAATCTTGCGGCTTATCGCTGCCTTCGATGTCGGCGGAGTCGTTAGCAGTTTGGTGATGGCCGCGCCGAACGCTCCACGATCCACCTTCACGTTCTTAATCGATTCGCTGACATCCTTCATCGTTAGCCCTTCCGTTACAATGGCTCTTAAAAGAAAAGCCCGGCGCGAAGCCGGGGCTCTTCGATGCGGACCTAAGACATCCCCATCGTAAACCCTCTTCGCGGCGGAAGCAAGAGGGACGATGACGCCAATGGAGCAGAGGGCCGAACGCCTCCGGCAGGAAGAAGTCGCTAAGGCCCGCGCCTTCTTAGAGCAACATCATCACGACTTTCATGACGTGATGGTCCAGATCTATGACCAATGTACAGAAGTAGAGACGAAGATTCTAGAGGACGAAAAAAAGCGACTTAGTGAAGAGCGATTAGGCTATCTCCTAAGATTTGTGGAGATTCACGGAAGACAGTTTTTACGATTGGTAAACGATCCAGAATCGCTCAAGGCCTACACGGTTATCATAAACGATTACGTTGTTCGAACGTGGTGGCAATTCAGCGGAATTCCTATAGACGTGATTCCCATGACGGCCCCATTTGCGCCACCGACCAGTGCGCAATCCCGGAGAGATAGGCTTCTGAAAGCCGCGCGCGATTTGATTATGGATGGCCATAGACAAATTGCGGAACTCCGCAAAAGAGTCTCCGGCAAACCCGGTTAGGCGTGGTTATCGCAAGGAAGTCGAAGCATGGATAAATCGCTCGCCAGAAATCTTATCTCAGAGGCAGGCCGCGCGGCACCTCGGAGTATCGATTGACGTGCTCAAATCAATCATGTCTGATAAAGGGCGACCCCGCTACAGCCAAGAAACCTTGGAGCTGGTTCTTAAGGCAATCGGTTACGACGCCAACGGTGGTGACTAAACTATTCGGTCACCATCAGTCACCTTTGGTCACCGCCCTGTATCTATCAGATTTTAAAGAGAAATATAAAATCACTATTAGCGTTGTGGCTGACACGACAAGTCACCGCGTATCGTGGATTTTATGAAGAAGATAAGATGAGCATCCGCGCAATGTGAGCCTACCGGCATTGCGGGGTAGGAAAAGAAAAGGCTCGATCCGCCACGCTTCGCGGGCTTAACGGATCGGGCCGTGGTGGGCATCAACTCGGAGAGCGAAACCCGTGGTCCGGGAGACTGCCTTATAAGCGGTTGGCCGCGCTATGAAGGGGATTGGTGCGTCCGCCAGGATGCCGGATGTGACGCCACTTCACTTCAACTAAATCGCTGATCCCAAACGAGGCCTTCAACGCCGCAAGTTTGCGGCTGAGGATAGGCCAGTCCTCGCATTTAATGATTACACCACCGAGCACCATGGAACTTGTGCCGCCCATTTCCGGCGTGCCAGATTCGTCAATAAAGAACATTCGCATAACGCCTGCTTCCCTTCATGATAGAATGGCGCAGAGCGGAGGAATTTAACCCCGCCGCGTGACATATGTTGACTGATACGGAACGGATTCGATTCGCGAAAGAATTCCTGGAGATTGTGCGCGGAACTGGTACGGCGCGCGTTATCGGTATCGTAATCGACAAGGTAGCGGCATACACGAGAACGGAAATGACTGAAGAGGATGCGGTCTATCAAATGGCCGTCACTCTAGCCATGGAGCGCTATCAGTATTATCTCAGAGCGAGCAGCGACCACGGAATAATTGTTCAAGATGAACGCAGACCGCACCAGGATCGTAGGCTTCGGGCGTTTTATCGGTCGCTGCTGATCGGTGGCACAAGATGGACCAGATTTCCGAACATCCTAGAGGGTGTTTTTCTAAGCCCCTCTGACTACAGTACTGGACTTCAAATAGCAGATTTTGTGGTTGGGTCAATGTACGCTGCGTATTCTGACAAGCCAGATATCAAGTTCTTCAATGTTATTCGAGGAAAGGTAACTGGTGACCGGAGAAGCGGAAAGCGCCATGGTCTGAAACGATGGCCCTAAAAAAGGAAGAGCGTTGAGTAAGGCGGTCCTTGCGGACTGCCTTACGCGCACGTCACAACGCGCGTTCAACGCACCTTCATCATAGCATTTATGTGGTGAATTTAAATAAATAAATTCTTGATGAATGGTATCAGCAATTTGCGATCCCCGCACGCCGCAACCGCCCTAGCTTGATGCGCTGTTTGTAGACCTTCGGACGCATGATCTCGCGCGTCTCCGCAGTCTCAGGCCCCAACGCTTCGTCCAATCCGTTCTGGATCGCCCAGCGCGTCAGCAGCGATAGATCGTCGATGCCCACCTTCCGATAGATCGCCTGCAATGAATCGTAGCCGCTCGATTTTGGAATCTCCAACAGCTTTGCTATCTCCGGCATCTTGACGCCGTTCGTTCGTAGCTGAATGATCGATAGTTCTCTTTCGCTGAATCCTGCGAACCCATGTTTGCCCATGGGCGAATTTTAAACAAAAAGCACCGGCCTGTCGAATTAAGTTTAGCACTGTGTCAAATGGATAATCACGGAAATATCCTAGGGGCAGAGCCGGACCAGGGGTCCGGCGCGGACGAGGGCGTCCGCCCTACCCCAGGGCTTCGATTACCGCTTGGAGGGCCGTGGCAGGCACACTTCCCTGCCCCAGGGTCTGATTGCCGCCGCCCCGGCCTCCGGCGGCCGATACGGCTTCTTTGACGCGATTCCCGGCATGCACGCCGGAATCGGCGGAGGCGGCCAGGAGTACGGACGGCGGATCCTCGCACGCTGCCAGAAATATCGCCTTGCCACCCGCGACGAAGGCTTGCGCGCGGGTCCGAAGGGCGTCGTCGATCAGGCCTTTCTCAACAACTCGGCGAATTCCGTCTTCGCCAGGCGCGGTGGCGGCGTGGAGGTCCGCGCCCTCGCGCCTGGCCAGCTCGGCCGAGAGCCTGCTGCAAGTCTTTTCCAGCGTCTTCGATTTCTCGATCTGCGCGGCGAGGAACGCAGGCAGATCCTCGAATGCGGTCGACAGCGTGCGCGAAATTTCCGAGAGGAGCTGGAAATCGGTTCGTGCCGCGCGCAGAGCCCTGAAGCCGCATACAAACTCGACGCGCGTCGTTCCGCGAATCTTTTCGAGTTTGCGGATCTGAAGAGGGCCGATCTCGGCGGTCGAGCGTAGATGGGTCCCGCCGCAGGCGCTGCGGTCGAGACGGTCGATCGACACGATGCGGAGGGTCCCGGTGCGCTCGGAGGTTTTGCGGAGGGTTCCCGACTGGCTCGACGCATCTTCAAAGGCGATTAAAACCGGACGCGCCTCGGCTACGATCTCCGCACAGCGCTCCTCGACGCGTTCGAGCTGTTGAGGGTTCAGCGACGCGGCGGTTACGTCGATGGTCGACACTTCCGCGCCCATGTGAAAACTCACGGTCGAGATGCCGAACAGCTCCTCGAACACGGCGGACAGGAGATGCTGGCCGGTGTGCTGCTGCATGTGATCGAAGCGACGCGTCCAGTCCACTTCTCCGGTCACGTCGCCCACGTCACGAGGAGCAAGCGGCCGATCAAGCAGGTGAACCACCCGATCCCCTTCGTCGACAACGTCCAGTACCGCGACCCCGCCCAGCGTCCCCAGGTCGAAGGGCTGGCCGCCCGAGCTGGGGTAAAACGCTGTCCGGTCGAGATATACGCGCCGTCCTTCGTCGGCGACGTCGATGACGCGGGCCTGAAACTCCCGCAGATAGGAATCGTGGTAATAAAGCCGATCGGTCATAGAGGATACTGTACACAACTGAGGAACCTGAAACCGGATGGGGATTGTCAGCGTCCACCGAACAAGGTTAGAATCAGGGAGGCGGTACAAAGCATGCGGCAGGTTTTTGTCTACTTCACTCTCGCGACGTTTCTTTCGGCACAAAACCCGCCGGCGCAGCCGCCAGCGACGGGGTCCAGTTCGAGCACGCCTCCGAAACGCGAAACGATCTCCAAGCCGATGACGGAGAAGGAGCGCAAGAAGAAGGAAGCGCAGCTCAAACGGGAACTGGAGACGCCTTATAAGCGATGGCTGAACGAGGAAGTCACCTACATCATCACGGACGAAGAGCGCAAGGTTTTCAAAAGTCTGGCCACGGACGACGAGCGGGAACAGTTCATCGAGCAATTCTGGCTGCGGCGCGACCCGACCCCGGATACCGAAGAGAACGAGTATCGCGAAGAGCATTACCGCCGGATTGCATACGCCAACGAGCGGTTTGCGTCGGGCATCCCGGGCTGGAAGACGGATCGAGGGCGGATTTATATTGAATACGGGCCGGCGGACGAAATCGACTCGCATCCCTCGGGAGGCACGTACGAGCGTCCTTATGAAGAGGGCGGCGGGAGCACGTCGACCTATCCGTTCGAGCAGTGGCGGTACCGCTACATCGACGGCATCGGCACGAATATCATTCTAGAATTCGTGGATACGACGATGTCGGGGGAATACCGGCTGACGATGGATCCGTCGGAAAAGGACGCACTTTTGTACGTCCCCGGCGCCGGATTGACAATGGCGGAGCAGATGGGTATGGCAGACAAGACCCAGCGATTTCAGCGCACCGACGGCACGCACTTAGGCACGGGCAGCCAGCCGCTGCCGGAGAGCATGAACGAGTTCTCGCGCCTGGAGCAGTATGCCAAGATCTTCAAACCGCCGTCGATCAAGTACCACGATCTGGAAGCGATCGTGGCTTCGAGCATCAAGTACAACCTGCTGCCGATGAAGGTTTTCGTGGATTACATCCCGATTACGGGTTCTTCGGTGCTGACGCAGATCACGATTCAGTTCGATGTGAAGGACATGCAGTTCAAGAACAAGGAGAATACGTCGGAGGCGACGATTAACCTTTACGGGCGCATGTCGACCATTTCGCGCCGGCCGCTGGCTCCGTTTGAGGACGTAGTGAGGGTGACGCAGCCTACGGAAATGCTGCCGCAGTTGATTGCGGCCAACACGCATCAGATCTATCAGAAGACGGTGCCGATGCAGCCTGGCCACTACCGGCTGAACATTGCGGCGAAGGATCTGGTGGGTGGCAATACCGGCACCTACGAGATGAGACTGGACGTGCCGCATATGGACGACGATGTTCTGTCGGCGAGCACCCTGATCCTGGCCGATCAACTGGAAAAAGTGCCGACGAAGAGCATCGGTACCGGCTATTTTGTGATTGGTTCGTCCAAGGTCCGTCCCCGGATGGACAAGACGTTCAGCCGCAAAGAGAAGATGGGCATTTATATGCAGCTTTATAACTTTGACGCGGACGAAAAGACTCACAAGCCGGATGGCACGATCGCTTATGAGATTGTGAAGGTGAGCGACGCGAAGGACGCTCCGGTTCAAAAGGTATTTGAGTTCAGCGAAGACGTTAAAAATGTGCAGGGAGGGGCTTCGCAGGTAGTGATTGAAAAATTGCTGCCATTGTCGGATCTGGACCCCGGACAATATAAGTTGACGATCAAGGCCACGGACAAGCTGCGGACTCCGAACCAGACGGTTACACAGTCCGAGTCGTTTACGGTAAACTAAGATCGTCGGATAGGCAAGAGGTTTGCCAGGAAGTATGCGATCAGCTGGGACTAGACCCGATCGGGTCAAAGCGTGGACGCTGAGTGCTTCGATGGCTGTTTTCTGTCTGGCGCCTCTAGCTCACGCGGGCGGGCCGATGCCCCTCTCCGGCAGCATCCTGGGTGAGGTCAAAACCGTTACCGGCATTGCTGAAATGGGAGCGAAAGTGCTTCTCTACGATCGGCATGACCAGCTCATCCGGCAGGTTCTGAGCAACGAACAAGGCCGTTTCTGGTTCGCGGCTCTGGCGCCCGACGTATATTCGATTCGCGTCACGCTGGCGAGTTTTGTACCTGCGATGCGGCGCAACATCTCGGTTGCGGCGGGAACGGAAAACCTGCTGCAAATCAATCTTTCGGGAATTTTCAGCACGGTTGATCTTATGTCATCGGCGGCGCATGGGACGCTGATGGGGGACGACTGGAAATGGGTGCTGCGCGCCTCGCCGTCGACGCGTCCCATTTTGCGGTTCCTGCCGGCATCGTCCGATTCAGGGTTGAGCAGTTCGCGGGACAGCAGCTCGTCGCGGCCGTTTGGGGACATGTTCTCACAAACGGAAGGGATTTTTAGAGTATCGGCGGGCGATAGCGATTCGCTCAGCGCGCCAAATGAGCAGGATCTTGGTACTGCCTTCGCCCTGGCCACGTCGATTTACGGGAAGTCGAGGCTTCAGTTGAGCGGGAATCTGGGCTCGAACGGAGCACTGCCGGCGGCGGGGTTCCAGACGACCTATTCGCGGACCAGTGACCTCGGCTCAAATCCGGAAATCACCTTGTCGATGCGGCAAATGTATCTGAGCGCCGGTCCGGCGCTGCGCGAGGCGTCGCTTGGGGTGTTCGACCATTTGGAGCTGCTGGATCGGATCCATCTGGAATATGGGTTCAATTACGAATCGGTGACGTTCCTCGATCATTTGAATTATCTCAGCCCGTTTGCGCGAGCGACCTACGATATCGGCACCCACAGCTCCGTTCGGCTGGCGTTCAGCTCCGGCACGCAGCCGGATCAATTGCTGGCGCGAAATATCGAATCGGCCGACGCGCCGAGCCAGGATCTGGCGGCGTTGGCGATGGCGCCGCGGGTTTCTCTAAGCGATGCGCATACGCGCGTGGAACGGCGGGAATCGTTCGAGGCGACCTATCGGATGGTTACTGGCGGCGGCCGGACGTATTCCGCGGGAGTATATCACGAGGCGGTATCGAATGCGGCGTTCCTGCTTTCCGGACCCGCGGATTTTCTTCCTTCGAGCGATCTGCTGACGCAACTGGGGTCCAGCAGCCAGGTGTTCAATGCGGGGAGCTATCAGAGGACTGGATTCTCAGGCGCCCTGACCCAAGCCTTGGGCGACCGTTCCGATGTGACGATAGCGGCGGGAAGCACAGGCGCATTGTTGGCGGGCGTGGACAGCGCCGCGGACGCGGTGGCACTGCGCGCGGCGATCCACACGGTGCAGCGGACGTGGCTGACGGCCCGGGTATCGCGGACACTGCCGGTGACCGGAACACGCGTGACATCCAGCTATGGATGGACCGATTTCCGGACGCTGATGCCGGCGCATTTATCGATGACCGATCAATCGCACCAGGAGACCGGGTGGAACGTTTACATACGCCAGCCGCTGCCGGCGCTGCCGGGGCTGTTCGGAACCTTCGGGCGATTTGAAGCGTCCGCGGAGTTGCGGAACCTGCTTGCGCAGGGGTATCTGCCGGTGATCGTGAACGATCAACGAGCGGTATTGACGAATTCACCTCGCGCGGTGCGGGGCGGGCTAGCGTTTATTTTTTAGACGCTCGGAAACCGCTCCCCTGAAGAACAGCCCAGGCTTCGCCGCACATTCGCCGGAATTCTGTGAACGCGAAGACCGTCGGCTGAAGCCGACGCTGCAAGCTGAAGCTCGCGCCACCGTCGTTCTTCATCAGCATCGGTGAGCCGCGCAGGCTCATGGGACTCCCTGCGGTCACGGCTCGGTAGAGTATTGGAACGTTAAACGCAAACTGGTTGTTGCATGGTCATGCAGTGTAGTGTCCCCAAACCCAGCACTAAATCGCGGCTGTAGATTCCGATGATCCGGCGGTCTGGAAAGAGGCGCGTTAACGTGTTTAGCGCTACGCTGTCGTTAGGGTCGCCGAACACCGGGACGAGCACGATGCCGTTGGCGATGTAGAAATTCGCATAACTGGCGGGGAGACGCTGGCCGACGAAGTGGATCGGCTCCGGCATCGGGAGAGTCGCAATATGGAGATCCTTGCGAGCGCGGAGGCGGGCTAGATTTTCCTTGAGCGGTTCGTGATTGGGGTCGGACTTATCGGGCTCGATCACGGTCACGACCGTATCCTTTGATGTGAAGCGCGCGATGTCGTCGACATGGCCGTGGGTGTCGTCGCCGGCGATTCCACGCCCCAGCCAGATCACTTCGCGGATGCCGAGATAGTCCTTCATCGCGCGTTCGACATCGCGGCGGGAAAGAGCGGGATTGCGAGCCTGAACATCGGAGAGCAGACACTCTTCCGTGGTTAGAAGCCTTCCCGATCCATTGACGTCGATGCTGCCGCCTTCGAGAACCATCTCCGGCGTCCAGCGCTCCATCGCGAGCTTCCGCGCGATGAAATTCGGCACTTGCGAATCGTGCCGGTAGTTGCTGTACTTCGCCCAGCCGTTGAATCGCCAATGAGTGATGGCTAGTTCGGATTTGTTTTTCACGAAGAGAGGGCAGTAGTCCCGGGTCCAGCCGCGGTTGGTGGGGTGATGAAAAAAATCGACGGCGGCCAGGTCGGCGTGGCAGGCTTTTAGAATCTTGCATGCCGCGCCTTCGGCGGCGGGGTCTTCGACCAGAATGCGGACACGCTCGACGCGGGACAAATGGCGTACAATTTCGCCGTAGAGCCACGGGATGGGAGCGAACTTTCCGGGCCAGTCGGATTTTTCATGCGGCCAGGCGAGCCAGGTGGCTTCGTGAGGCTCCCATTCGGCCGGCATGCGGAACCGTCGCTCGCGAGGAGTCATTTTCCGAGCCAGCGATTCACGATGGGACCATACGCGTCGATGCGCCGGTCGCGCAGAAAAGGCCAGTTGCGGCGCACTTCATCGGAGCGGCGCGGGTCGCATTCGACGACGAGGATCTCTTCTTTATCGGTGGAGGCTTCGGCGATGAGTTGCCCGAAGGGGTCGGCGACGAACGAAGATCCCCAGAATTCGAGACCGTGCGCGGGCGGACCTTCATAGCCTACGCGGTTCACGGCGGCAACATAGATGCCGTTGGCGATCGCGTGAGAACGCTGTATCGTTCTCCAGGCGTCCAGCTGCGCCGCCCCGTATTGCGCTTTCTCCGACGGATGCCAGCCGATGGCGGTGGGATAGAACAAAATATTCGCGCCGCCGAGGGCGGAAATGCGCGCGCCTTCGGGATACCACTGATCCCAGCAGACCAGAACTCCGATGCGTCCGAACGGAGTATCGAAGTTCGTAAAGCCGAGATCGCCGGGCGTGAAATAGTATTTTTCGAAATATAGAGGATCGTCGGGGATGTGCATTTTGCGATAGATGCCCTGGAGGTGTCCGTCAGGGCCGATGATCGCGGCGGTATTGTGATAGAGGCCCGCGGCGCGCTTTTCAAAGAGAGAAGCGATGATCGCGACCCCCAGCTCGCGGGCGAGTTTTCCCAGCGAGGCGGTGGAGGGGCCGGGGATTTCTTCGGCAAGCGCGAACAGATCGGCATTCTCCTCGCGGCAAAAATACTGGGAGCGGAACAATTCCTGAAGACAAACGATCTGAGCGCCGCGGGCAGCAGCCTCGCGGATCTTCCACTCGGCTTTGGCGAGATTTTCGTTGGGATCGAGCGCGCAGGTCGTCTGCACGAGCCCTATGTGGAACTTTTGATCGGACGGCATGAACTTTCATTGTAGAATGGCAAGGCATGAAGCTCACTCCGATTTTTCTCGCCTGTACTTTATTCGCGGCGGATCTGGCGCAGGAAGGGCAGCGCTGGTGGTCGCACATCCAGGTTCTCGCCGACGACAACATGGAGGGGCGCAACACGGGCAGCGAAGGACACAAGCGGGCGGCGCTTTATGTGGCGGAGAAGTTCGATAACGCGGGGCTCGCGCCGGCGGGTACTTCCGGCTACATGCAGGCACTGAAGTTGAACGTCACGCAGATCGATGAGCCGCAGTCGAGCTTGCTGGTTGCAAGGAAGGTCAAGAATGCGTGGAAGACCACGCCGCTGAAGCTGGGCGAGGACGCGGTGCTTTCAGTTCGCGACGGTCTTTCGCCGGCGATCGACGCTCCCGCCGTGTTCGTCGGCTACGGCCTGGCAATCCCGGAGTCGAATTACGACGATTTCGCGGGTCTGGATTTGAAAGGGAAGATTCTGGTTTATCTCGCTGGTGGTCCACCGGCGATTCCTAGCGCGTTGCGGGCTCATTATTCTTCGCGAGCGGAGCGATGGAAGGCGATGGAGAAAACCGGGGCGGTGGGGTATGTGGAGATTCCGAATCCGCGATCGATGGATATTCCGTGGTCGCGCGCGGCATTGGCGCGCTTCGGGCCGACGATGAGTATCGCCGATCCGGCGTTTGAGGAAATTCATGGGTTGAAGTTCGCCGCGCGCATGAATCCGGCGCATGCCGACAAGATTCTGAGCGACGGCGGCACTCCGATGTCGGAACTGCTGGAGCTGGTGGATAACCGCCTGCCGCTGCCGAAGTTTCCCCTGAATCTGAATTTTCGGGCGAAGGTGGCGATGAAGCATTCGCAGGTGGAATCGCAGAACGTCGTTGGGGTAATGGCGGGCAGCGATCCGAAATTGAAGAGCGAATATGTGGTGTTCAGCGCGCATCTGGATCATGTCGGAATCGGCGAGCCAATTAATGGTGATAAGATTTACAACGGCGCGATGGACGATGCTTCGGGGGTCGCCTCGCTGATCGAGATCGCGAACATGATGCGGGCGCAGAAGACGAAGCCCAAGCGTAGCGTGATTTTTCTCACGGTGACGGGGGAAGAAAAGGGACTGCTGGGGTCGCGATATTTTTCGCTGAATCCGACGGTGCCGAAGGAGAACATCGTCGCCGACATTAATATGGATATGTTTCTGCCGCTGTTTCCGCTGCGGTATCTGGAAGTGCAGGGCTTAGGCGAATCGACGCTCGGCGACGATATTCGGGAAATTTGCCGGAAAGCCGGGATCGTAGTGCAGGCGGACAAGGAGCCGGACCGGAATTTGTTCATCCGGAGCGATCAGTACAGTTTTATTCGCCAAGGCGTGCCGGCGCTGGCGTTCAAATTTGGATACCTGCCGGGGTCGCCCGAGGAGACCACGGCGAAGAACTGGCTACAAAACCGGTATCATGCTCCATCGGACGATTTGAATCAGCCGGTTGACACAGCCGCCGCGGCGCAGTTTAATAGGATCTTGCTTGATTTGGGTACGAAGGTCGCGAATGCGAAGGACCGGCCACGGTGGAACGCCAACAGCTTCTTCAAGCGATTCGCGGAGGCGGGCAATTAAATCCGGTTCGAAGCGGGATTCTGGAAACGGAAGAGCCGCAAGAATCATAAAGTCTTAGAAAAAGGATTTGGAGGAACGATCATGTCAAACTTATGGAAGCGTTATGCAATAGCCATGCTTCTTTTCCCGGTCGCGGCGTTTGCGGATATCAATAGCACGGCGACTGTGAACGCAGGCAGCAACTTCAGCCTCGACAACGGCACGAATGTCAGCTCCGGCGGAGACATCTCCTTCACCGGAACAAGCCTCACGTATGTGGGCATCGCCAAGGGAGGATCCTTGGCCGCTCTCGGCCTCTCGGGCACTTCTGGCTTTGCCACGGTAACCCAGACCATATTGACGTCATTGGCTTCGTTCTCGACTACCACCCCCATCCCCGCTGCCTCGCTTCCAGTGGGAACGATCGTGGGCGTCGGCACCAACGGCGGCAATGTCGCCAAGCTTCTGATCACGGCCATCAGCGCCTCGTCGATCAGCTTCCAGTACACCACCTACGAATCGACCGCGCCGAACACGCCGACGATCACGCAGATTCAGAACAATTACAGCCTGCTCGTGTCGGGCTTGCCGAACTACGGCATCGCGCCGGGGACACTCTTCATCATTCGCGGCACCAACCTGGCCAGCGTACCTGTGAGCAGCATCACCAAGCTCCAGGACAGTACTGCGGCTGGGGGAATTCCAACAACGCTGAACGGCGCCACCATCACGGTAACCGTCGGCAGCTTCACGGCGCATCCCGGAATGTACTACGCGGGGGCGACGCAGATCGCTGCGGTTCTTCCGTCCGGCACGCCGACCGGCACGGGGACGATCACGGTGAGCTATAACAACGCGACGAGCAACGCGGCGACGCTCACGGTTGTGACCAGCGCGCTCGGACTGGACACCTACTACGGAGGAGGAACGGGGTTGGGCGTCGCGACAGACGCGACCACCTACAGTGTGTTCTCCTATACAAGCTCGGCAAAACCTTTAGAGAACATCGTTTTTTGGGGCTCCGGGCTGGGCGCCGACACCGCCGACAGCGACGTCATGTACACGACGACGCCGCATGCGATCAGTACGCCACTGACGATTTACATTGGCGGAATTCAGGCGACCATTCTTTATCAGGGCAGCTCCGGATTTCCTGGCCTGAATCAGATCAACGTGACCATTCCATCGTCGGTTGCCACCGGCTGCGGTATTTCCGTAGTGGCGGTCACCGGAACCGGAAGCGCCAGCGTGGTCAGCAATCTCATGACTCTGCCGATCAGCGCGAATGGAGGGGTGTGCGTCGATACGGGCGCCCTCGGCTATAACGGAACCACGCTTAGCGGCACGACGAGCAACAACGGTTCCAGCACAGGAATCTTGTCTATCGTACAGACCACCACCCCCGTATCCGGGACATCAGGCGGGCTCGTGACGGCGGCGGGAGCGGATTTTATTAGATACCCACCCACCACCAACACGCCAAACTCCGGCGGTGGAGTGACTTCGCTGGGAAATTGCAGCATTAGTGGCACGATAAACGTCACGACAGGCACAGCGCCCACCCTAACCGGCCTGGATGCCGGCAACATCACGATCAAGGGGCCGACGGCGTCGCAGCAGTTGACCAATGCAGTGATTCCCGGCCAATCGGGGCCGACGGGCGAATACTACTACATACTGGCAAATTCATTTTTCCCACCCACCGGTGGGACGTTCATATTCACGGGCACGGGGGGCAAGGACGTGGGGGCCTTCACGGCGTCCATTTCTTACACGAATCCGATGGTCTGGACCAATATGAGCGCGATCAGCACGGTCACACGGGCGAGTGGACAAAGTATCACCTGGACCGGCGGTACCCCGGGCACATACGTCTATATCGACGGCAGTTCGTCGTCGGCAGCCGCGAGCGCCAACTTCTTTTGCTATGCCCCAGTGAGTGCGGGCCAATTCACGATTCCTAACTATATCCTGCTGGCGCTACCGGCTGGGAACAGCGGGAGCTTGGCCGTGGGAAGCTACGGGACGCCTGGGTCATTCACGGCATCGGGACTTACGACGGGCCTGATTGAGGCAGGCGTGAGCTTTTCGATTAGCCCCAATTACAATTAGGCGAAACCCGTTGACATACGATTGTCGTCGTAGTATGATCGTCGTATGTCAACGGAGCATCCGCCGAGACCGACCGACGCCGAACTGGAAATCCTGACCGTGCTCTGGAGTCGCGGGCCGGCGACGGTCCGCGACGTCCACGAAACCATCGGCAGCCGCAGGCCCACGCAGTACACTACCGTTCTGAAACAGATGCAGGTGATGGCCGAAAAAGGCCTGGTGCGGCGCGATGAGAATCAGCGCGCGCACATTTACGAAGCGGCGAGGCCTCGCGAATGGACGCAGAGGCAGCTCGCCGGCGACATGCTTACGCGTGCCTTCAATGGATCCGCCAAGAGCCTCATGATCGGCGCGCTTTCCTCTCGCAAAGCGTCGAAACAGGAACTGGCCGAATTGCGAACGCTGCTGGAAGAGTATGAAAGGAAAACGCGATGAGCGTCCTCGAAATGTGGGCGCAAAGCGCGCCGGCCAAAGCGCTCGGAGCAACGCTGCTTCATTCGTTGTGGGAAGGCGCGGCGGTCGCATTGGCTCTGGCGATGGCGCTGAGTGTCGTTCGATGCTCGCGCGTCCGCTATGCGGCGGCGTGTCTGGCGATGCTGGTTGTGTTGGCGGGCTTCGGTGTGACTTTTTACCGGCTGATGCCTCGGCACACGAGTGGTGCGACGATCGTTCGGATTCTTCCCCTCGTGAGCCCTTCTCTCGACGGTGTGCCGGTCGGCACGCGGACGTGGGAGGTCGCGGATTTGCTGCCGTGGCTCGCGCCGTTGTGGATGGCGGGCGTGCTGCTTTTTCAATTGCGTTGTCTGGCTTCGTGGATGGCGGCGACGCGGTTACGCCGAATCGGAGTTTGCGGCGCACCGGATGCGTGGCGCAAGAGGCTGGACGCTCTGCGCGTGCGGTTGCGCATGACGAGGCCCGTTACGCTGCTCGAATCGTGCTTCGCGGAAGTGCCGGCTGTGATCGGGCATATGCGGCCGGTAATCCTGATGCCGGTAGGATTGCTGGCCGGACTGCCAGCCGGGCAGGTGGAAGCAATTCTCCTACATGAACTCGCGCACATCCGGCGTGGCGACTATCTGATCAATTTAATGCAGACCGTGGTCGAGGGCTTGTTGTTTTATCATCCGGCGATCTGGTGGATCTCCACGGTGATTCGGGCGGAGCGGGAGAACTGCTGCGACGATCTGGTGGTTGCGACCACCGTGGACGCCCATGAATACGCGACGGCGCTTGCCGCGCTCGCAACAAATCGTTGGACGATGCGCGATACCGCGCTGGCCGCGACTGGAGGTGACTTAGTGAAACGCATTCGACGTCTGCTCGCCCAACCGGAGGGCCCTCGATCGGCGATGGCTCCGATGTTGTCGGCGGGAATCCTGATCGTGACTTGTGGGGTCGCTCTGGCAGCCTGGCAGTCGCCGCGGCAGAGCGCCCCTGCGATCGCGCCGACGATCCCGGTTGCTCCATCGCCGCCGGTCAAAGCGGCCGCACCGCCAGTTCCGATGGCCTCGCCAAAAACGGCCGAGCAGCCAAAGACGACGGACTGGAAGTCGCAGGCGGAAGCATTGGAACAATTGCATGAAACGCTGAGCAAGGCCGAAGGCAAGCGTGGCTACTCGACGTTAGTAGCGCAGGACAACCGCAGTGCCCTTCCCGCTCCCTATCCTTATCAGAAGTGGCTCGATGAAGTGAGCTACATCATCACGGCTGAGGAGCGCAACGCATTCAGGAGTCTTCGAACAGATGAGGATAGGGATTTATTCATCAGGCAGTTCTGGCTGCATCGCGATCCAACCGCTCCAAGAGGTGCGGCACCGGAGGAATATCCAACGATTTTACGAGGCAACCCGGAGAACGCGTACAAAAAAGAGTTCTATCGGCGCATGACGTATGTAAACGACCGGTTCGGCGCCAATACAGTCCCCGGGTGGAAGACGGATCGTGGCCGAATCTACATTCAATACGGTCCGCCCGACGAAATCGATGCTCATCCGAACGGCGGGAAGTATGATCGACCGCCGGAGGAAGGCGGCGGACAAACGACGACGTATCCGTTCGAGCAGTGGCGCTATAGCGTCATCAAAGGCATCGGCACTAATATCATCCTGGAGTTCGTCGACCCGACCATGAGCGGCGAATACCGGATGACCCGCGATCCGTCTGAGAAGGACGCTTTACTGTATGTTCCCAAGGCGGGTCCTACCTTTTTTCGTCTTCTCCAAGGAAGCCCTCCGGGGATCGTGGAAATTAATGCGGAACGGAAGATGGCCGTCACCATCCCCATCGCATTCGATGCGAGCCAATATCTGATCACCACATCGACTGTGTCAGCGGACGGGAAAACAAACTTAGGGAACTCCCAGACGCTGGCGAGTTCCTGCAAAACCACGCCCGCCGAGGCCGGATGTCTGAAAGACAACTTGCGTACGATGGGCAAAACGCCGCTTCCACCAGGTTCTTATACCTTCACCGCGGTGGTCAAAGACACTTCCAGTTCGACACAGAAAACCTACGTGGTAAACTTCACCATAAACTAGTAGTCGAAGGAGAAGTGCCATGTCACACCGGAAGCTCGCCCTTGGGGCCGTCCTCTTATTTTGTTCCCTGGCGGTGCGTGCCGCCGAGGACGAACATCCTACACTGGCGATCGGTTCCGCGGCGCCCGATTTTTCCCTGCCTGGGATCGACGGGAGAACTCACCAGCTCGGCGACTACAAGAGCAGCGAGTTACTGGCAATCGTTTTCACCTGTAATCATTGCCCGACGGCGCAGTTGTATGAGACTCGTATCAAGAAGCTGGTCGACGATTTTCAGGCCAGGAGCGTCGCATTTGTGGCTATTCAGCCGAACGACCCGCAGGCGATCCGGCTGTCCGAGCTAGGCTATACCGATGTCAGCGACTCGCTTGATGACATGAAGATACGCGCCGAGTATCGGCACTTCAACTTTCCTTACCTTTATGACGGCGATACACAAGCGGTATCGCGTGCTTACGGGCCGAAGGCGACTCCGCACATTTTCATTTTCGATAAGGAGCGAAAGCTTCGGTATGAGGGCCGCGTCGATGACAGCCAGCGGGCGTCTCTGGTCAAGTCGCAGGACGCGAGAAATGCACTGGAATCGCTATTAACCGGGAATCCTGTGATCGTAGCCCATACACCGGCGTTTGGCTGTTCGACAAAATGGAAGTCGAAGATCGATAGCCAATTGGACGAGCTGAAGAAGATCGATGCCGAGCCGGTAAAGGTGGAGATGGCGTCGGCTGACGACCTCAAGAGGCTTCGTACTAATTCCACCGGGAAAGTGTTGTTGGTGAACTTCTGGGCCACTTGGTGCGGACCTTGCCTAAGCGAATTCCCCGACCTGGAGGCGACATTCCGCATGTTCCGCCGCAGGGATTTCGACTTGGTAACGGTATCCACCAACCTCCCTGACGAAAAAGCCGGAGTCATGAAAACACTTGAAGCGCAACATGCCTCGAATCGCAACTTGGAATTTGCGACCGAGGACACGTATGGTTTGCAGGCTGCGTTCGACGCTCACTGGGAGGCTGGTGTGCCTTATACAGTGGTGATCGCTCCAGGCGGAAAAATTCTCTATCAGAAGCAAGGTGAGGTCGATATCCTGGAAGTGCGCCGCGTTATCTTAGCGAACTTGGAGAATGAGACGTATGTCGGTCACCCCGGCTATTGGGCCAAGGGTAACTAAGCCTTCGCCAGCTTCTTACGCCGGGCTGCCCAGAACGCCTTCATCCGTTCCGATTGGTGTTTCTTCTGTGCGGCGGTAAGAGGCTTCCGCTTCCGCTTTTTTGCAGGCACCGCGGCCACGGGAGCGGAAGATTCGGAACTCTTGGAGGTGCGGCTTGCCGGCGTAGTAGCGCCGCCGAGAGCTTCGATAGCTTTATTGAGTTTGTCGCGCTCCGCTATCAGGAGACTAATAATGTGTTCAGTTGCCATTGTAATAGTATGTTAACATCATGCCTCAGTCACTACCACACATATTAAGATTCTAGGCTGCCGAGTTAGCTCCGCGCTATTTACCCACGAACCATATTCAGCTAGATGAGAACATGAAGGCCAATCCTCAGCTACTTCTGCACTGCGCCGCCCTTCATCACGAACGTTACCTTCCGGAGGGCGGAGAGGTCCGTCACCGGATTTCCGTCCACCGCGATTAGATCCGCAAGCATTCCCTGCTTCACCTGCCCGATGTCCATGTGCAGTACGCGCCCCGCTATGGACGTCGCCGATTTCAACGCATCCACTGTGGGCATCCCATAGTCGACCATTAATTCGATCTCGCGCGCATTGTCTCCGTGCGGAAATACGCCGACATCGCTGCCGCTGAGGATCGTGACTCCCGCCTCGAGCGCCGCCTTGAAACTCGCCCTCTTCCGCGCCAGCCCCTGCGGCTCCGGCTGCCCCTTTTTCCATCCTGAATACTGCGCGGTCGCGTCGCCTGCGGCGAGCGTGGGACAGAGCGCGACATGATGCTCCACCATCAGTTTCCAAATTTCCGGAGTGCCGTCGTTGCCATGCTCGATGGTTTCCGCTCCGCCTAGGATCGCGCGCCGCATTCCCTCCGCGGTGCTGGTGTGCACGGCGACCGGCACCCCAGCGCTTTTCGCCGTTTCCACCGCAAGTTTCATCTCCTCGAGCGAGAATGTTGGACTCGAACCCGGATGAGGCCCCCAACGATAATCGCCATACAGCTTGATCCAATCCGCGCCATGGCCAATCTGATCCCGGACCACTCGAATGAGCGAATCGACGCCGTCCGCCTCCTCGGCGCCCTGTGGCACTCGCCATTCCGGAGCGAAACCTTTTGGAGCGTAACTTCCCGTGGCCACGATTGCGCGCGTCGACGCCAGAACGCGAGGTCCGGGCACGATGCCTTGATTCACTGCCTGTTTGAGTTCAACATCGGCGTATCCCGCGCCTTCGGTACCTAGGTCGCGAATGGTCGTGAAGCCAGCCATTAACGTCGCATGAAGATGATTGACCGCTCTCGCCGCGCGCAACGCCAACCCTTCGTGCGCCACCTGATCGTTCCACGGCGTTTCGTTATACGCATGCAACAGAATATGAGAATGACCCTCGATTAATCCGGGCATCAAGGTCGCACCAGGAAGATTTATTGCCGTCGCGCCCGCGGCATCGACGCTTCCTTCCGGGCCCGCCTGTTGGATCCGGTCGCCCTTCACAAGCACAACCCAACCTTCATGCAGCGCGTCGCCATCGAAGACGCGGGCTGGTTTCAGCACAATCGGAGTGGCATTTTCGCGCGCCCTGCCGCCGCGCTGCGCGGTTGCGGTAAGCGGCATCAGAATCAGAAGCGCCAGGGTGAGACTGTTTCGCATTACGCAATTATAAGACGGCCCCGCGGGTGACATAATAATGCGGTGAACCAAAGCCGATTGTATTCATCTCCCGGGACGCCGCCGCCTGCTTCGCTTCACCAACTTCCGTTTCGCCAACCTGGTCTGGAGAATCAATGAGACACATGACACTGTTGACACTCTTACTTTCCGTTGTTGCAGGACCCCTCGCTGCTCAGGGCGCTCCGCCCCAGGGCGCGCCGGATCAGCCTTATACACTTGAGTATTATTACAAGGTGCAATGGGGGCATCAGCAGGAATTTCTGCAGCTCTTCCTGAAGAACCATTACCCTCTGCTCCAGAAGATCGTCGAGAGCGGGCGTATGATCGGAGTGAAAATCGAGCAGCCTTCCAACCACATGACCGAGGATGCCCGCTGGGACTTCCGCGTCACAATCCGGTTCAAGAACTCGACCTTGGCGACGACGGCGAATCCTGAAGAAGGTCGCTTGATCAAGCAACTCTGGCCTGATCAGGCGACTTACCAGCGCGAGGAACAGCGCCGGTTCGAGATACTCCTCGCCCACTGGGATCTTCCGTTGACGGACATTACACCCGCGAAAAAATAGCGGGAAATCCGGCTCTCACGACATAATCAGGACGCGACGATCCGCCGATATTGGGGCTGCCACATGGAGTCTTCGACCTGTTGAACAATGTCGCTGAACTTGACTCCAGCCAAGCCCTCGGCTGCCGCGGTCTCGGCGACGGCCACCGCGACCGTCACCGACACGCTCCGTAAATCGTCGATACTCGGAAGAAGGGACGCCCCAGGCTGGCGTACCGACACCAGGCTGGATACCGCATTCGCCGCCGCGTCGAACATCCCGGCGCTAATCCTGCTGGCTCGGGAGACGATCGCCCCGAGCGCCAAGCCCGGGTACAGCATGGCGTTATTCACCTGCCCGATGACGTATGTCACTCCCTTGTAAGTGACGGGTGCGAACGCACCGCCGGTGGCGATCAGGGCGCGCCCGTCGGTCCAGGCAATGAGATCGGAAGGGTTCGCTTCCGCGTACGCCAACGGATTGGAGAGCGCGAAGATGATCGGCCGCTCGGTGTGCGCCGCCATCTCCCTTACAATCGCTTCGGTGAAACTGCCGGGAACCGTCGAGGCGCCGATCAGCATGGTCGGCTGCACCCGGCGGATCACCTCCGCTAATCCGACGCCGCCGTCCGCCTCGTGCTTCCACGCTTTACTTTCGGCGCTCGGCCGGGCGTAGGTCACCTGATAGTCGCGCAGTTGATCGTCCATGCCGGTGGTGAGTAATCCCTCCCGGTCCACGCACCAAAAGCGCTTGGCCGCTTCCCCTTTCGAAAGCCCCCCGCGCACCATTTTGTCGCGAATCTGGTCGCCGATTCCGATCCCCGCGGTACCGGCTCCAAAGATGACCACGCGCTGGTTGCGCAGCGGCGTCCCGCAAACCCGCGCGGCGGAGATTGCCGCCGCCAATGTAATCGCACCGGTGCCCTGCATATCGTCGCTGAACGTACAGATCCGGTCGCGATACTTTTCGAGGATGCGCCGTCCGTTGCCGGGTGCGAAGTCCTCCCATTGGAGCAGTGCATTGGGAAACAGCTTCGTTACGGCTTTGACGTAATCCTGGATGAAGGCGTCGTACTGCTCGCCGCGTATTCGGGGGTGCCGGTTGCCGATGTAGGTGGAGTCGTTCAGCAGACTTTCCCGGTTGGTGCCGCAATCGAGCATCACGGGAATGGCGCGGGTCGGGTTAATACCGCCCGCTGCCGTATAAATCGCTAGCTTGCCGATCGAAACTTCAATCCCGCCTACGCCCCAATCGCCGAGCCCCAGTATCTGCTCGGCGTCCGTCGCAATGATCAGGTCGATATCGCCGGCGCCGACCCCCAGGTTAGCAAACGCCTCCTCAATCGACCACGGATGGTCAATCGAAAGATACACGCCCCTCGGACGCCGGCACTCATGATGATAGTGCTCTACCGCCAAGCCGACAGTGTGATCGTTGACCATGGGGATCATTTCGCGCAAGTGCTCGGAAAACAGCCGGTAAAACAGCACTTCGTTCCGGTCGTGCATCGCCGTCAAATAGATGTTCTTGCTCAACGCGTCCGGCAGCCGCCCGTACTGAATATACGCGCTCTTCACCTGAACCTCCAGGGTGCTGATCTCCGGTGGAAGCAAGCCCGTAAGGCCCAGTGCCTTTCGTTCGACCGCCGTGAACGCCGTGCCTTTGTTCAACAGCGGTGAATTGAGCACCGCCAATCCACGCACTTTGGTCTCATAGCAACCGGCGTCGCCGTCTTGCTGGCTTTTCATCGGCGCCGCCAGTGGCGTGAGACCTACGCGTCGCATACTGCTACCCCTCTCTTCGCACTGTGCGACTGGTTAGAAATCCCCTACGAACGCGTGCGTCGGCGCCGATCATCGACCGACACGGAAAGTGGTGACATTCTGCCACAACCCGACGGCCTGTAGCACCCAAATGCAAACGGCAACCACCACGACAATGTTGAGAATCGATTTGATACTTGAAGCCATCGGAATGTAGCGATTAATGAGATATAGCGCCACCCCGACGACGATCAGAACAATGACTAGGTTTACTAACGGCATATCTGGTTCTCCTCAGTCATTACCCTAGGCAATTTATCATCCATCAACGGACCGCTTGAAACCCCGACGCCGTCGGAAACAACCGGAACGGCGAGTCCAGCGGCCGCGCTGATCGTAAAAAAGAAGGTCGATCCTTCCCCGATCTTGGATTCCACCCACATCCTGCCGCCCATTCCTTCCACAATCTTCTTGCAAACGGCCAGCCCGAGGCCGCTGCCGGGAACATCCCGATTTGCCAGACGTATGAAAGGCATGAAGACGCGATCCAGATTCTCCGGCGCTATCCCCAGGCAGTTATCCTTGATTTGGATAACCCAGTCGGGTCCCTTCAGTTCGGCGCTCACAGAAATTTCCGGTAAGTCTTTCCCACAATACTTCACCGCATTGCCGATCAGGTTCTGGAAGAGCCGCACCAATTGACTCTGATCGCCGCGCACGACGGGCAAATAGCCGATCCTGATTTTGGCACCGCTGGCCTTGATGGACTGACCGAGGCTTTGCGTGGCCGCTGCTACCGCACGCTGCAGGTCGACGCGTTGCGGCGCTTCATGCTCCCCGGCAGTGGCGAACGCTAGCAGATCGTCAAGCAGGACGGTCATGCGCTCCGCCGCTTGCACGACGAATTGCGCTATCCCCTTGTCCTCATCGCCCATTTGGATTCTCTGGACCAGCAACTCGGTAAACGCGGAAATGGTTCTGAGAGGCTCCCGCAGATCGTGCACCACGCTATAGGCGAATTGCTCTATTTCAGAGCTGGAGCGGGCCAGTTTACCTGCCTGTTGGTGCTTTTCCGCGTCTACCGCCGTCCTGGCATTAATATCCCGGTGATTGACGACGATTGCCTGGACGTCCGGCTCGATCAGCAGGTTCGAAACAGTACTTTCTACCCAGGAATAGGTTCCGTCTTTGCGGCGAATCCGCGGGTGCCAGCGGATCGGGTCCGACGGCTCGGAGAGCACTTGCTGCAACACCGCGCTCGAATGGTCCCGGTCTTCGGGATGAATCAGCTCCCATCCGTTTTGCCCCACCAACTCTCCCGGTTGGTAGCCCAAGACTTTGGTTGTCGATGCACTCGCATACAGTACTTCGCCGTCCGGATCGATCAGAGATATCGCATCGGGGCTGTGTTCAATAAGGGATCGGAAACCTTCGAAGGACGCCGCCATTGATCTGCCCCCGTTTCTTGCTGCTGAAACAGGCTTTTTGAAAGCAATTCATGCCCCGAAACGAATTGCGTTGTGAATGTATCTGTTAAAAGGATTGGTGCCTGAGGTCTTTCGCCTGCGGAGCGTCATGTGACGTTAGGCGGTCGTTTTGAGTGTCCGGGACATCAACGCGACTCACACGCTAACCACCATTCCCAAGAGATTTCTGAATTATTTCAGCGACTTGTCCGGTCATATGACCAAAAATGGTCACTATAAGGCAGCTACCGGACACAATTAGTGGTAAACTCTCTATATACCGCCATTTTAGGCGCCCGTGTTTGCAGGACATCCTCGCAGCCTGTTCTCCAGGTCGTCGGCCTCTTCCGGATCGACGGACGAAGGGAGGAAGTATATGGTCTCTCCGCCGCAAACTACCGCGTGGCTCGTTGAGAACGGTCCCAACGAGCTTGAGCTCCTGTTCCGTGCCATCGTATTCTATCCTTCCGCCCCGATTTTGCTCACCGACGACGACCGTAAGTACCGCGAGGCCAGTGTTGGCGCCCTCAAGCTCCTGGGCCTTCCCAGGGAAAAGATCATCGGGCGCAGCCTGGATGATTTTGCGGCCCCCGGCTTCAAACCTTTAATTTCGGAGCGCTGGAATGCCTTTCTCAAAGAAGGCCAGCAAGAGGGAACGCTGCAACTCGTGGGTCCGGATGGACGTTCGCGCGACGTCAATTACTCAGCAAAGCGGGACGTGTTGCCGGTGCGTCATGTGCTGGTGCTTCACGACAAGACCACCGAGACGGCACCCGGCGGGACGGAGCCG
>Ga0182024_10002286_pt1 | contig 47915 bp, 47 predicted proteins | sample P32metaG_FD_120480 | JGI IMG/M metagenome (GOLD analysis project Ga0182024, IMG submission 120480) | Permafrost microbial communities from Stordalen Mire, Sweden - P3-2 metaG (Illumina Assembly) | ecosystem: Environmental > Terrestrial > Soil > Wetlands > Permafrost | place: Sweden: Stordalen... | reverse complement strand
GGCCTGGCGTTCCACCTCCTGGGCCATCTGCTTGCCCAGCGCGATCTCTTTTTCGATCGAGTAGAAGTTGACGCCCTTGCCGACGTCCCGATTACCAATCTGATCGGGATCTTTTTCCTTGTTATCCGCGAAGGCGACCGGCACCGCCAGGGTCAAAGCCACAAACCCCGCAAGAAAGCGAGTACTCATCGAACAGGCCTCCAACTTTCTATCTTAACCTAATTCCACCGAACCGCGAATCGGGACATTCCTGTGAGGGTACCGGCAAACCAGTAACATAGTTCCGATGGGTCCCCGCATAAAGTTCGCCCTTGCCTGCGCGCTGTGTATGCCGGCCGCGGCCCAGTGGTTGGATTACCCGACTCCCGGCATCCCGCGCCTGCCCGGCGGCAAGCCCAACCTGACCGCGCCCGCGCCCAGGAGTGCGGACGGGAAGCCCGATCTTTCCGGCATCTGGGAGCACAGGGACGCCCGCGGCGAGCACTACTATTTGAATGGCATCGACATGCCGTGGACACCGTGGGCGGAGGCGCTGTTCAACGAGCGCGAGAAAAACAATCAGAAGGACAGTCCCGAAGCGCGCTGCCTTCCGCGCGGCTTGCCCAAGGCAGACGCGTTTGACATTCACAAGATTGTCCAAACTCCCGGCCTGATCTTAGTTCTGTACGAATATCAAAACACCTTCCGGCAGATATTCACCGACGGGCGCAAGCTTCCCGCGGATCCCAATCCGACCTGGATGGGGTATTCGGTCGGCCACTGGGAGGGAGACACGTTAGTAGTCGATTCCAGCGGATTCAACGGGAAGCAGTGGCTCTCCGGACGCGGTGTTCCGGCGTCCGACGCCATGCATCTGACCGAGCGAATTCACCGGCGCGACGTAGGCCACATGGATATCCAGCTCATCATCGACGACCCGAAGGCTTACACCCGAACGTGGAAAGCCGAATTGCATCCGGAACTGGTTCCCGATACGGAGTTGATCGAGTTCGTCTGCGAAGAGAACGAGCGGGACTTCCGCCACCAGAGGTAACGTAGGCGGTTTCGCCTGCGAATTATCAAATAAAGCAGCCGATAGTATCCCCAAACCCCTGTTCCACCCTGCCGTCCGGCCAAACCACGATGGGAACCAGATCGCCGTGGCTCCTGGCCTCGTCCAGCACCGCCTGGCTCAATTCGACGTGCCGTTCCTCATACTCGACGTGCTCGGCGTCCCATTTCCGCAGAAGCTTCACGCAGGCATCGCATCCCCGAATGGTATACACAACCGGCTTCGCTTCAACCGGCATTTGGAATCTTCAGCGCGGCGGACAAAAGTTCGCGGATCTCCTGAATCGCGTCCTTCCGCCACTGATCCGAATGCGGCCGGATTCTTGCGATCAATTCCCGCAGGAGCGCCTGCCTGTCGCCATCCGGCAGGTTTCCAAACGTGGCATTGCTGGGAAGGTTGAGCTGGACTTTTGCTTCGTCCATCGCCGCGGCCAGTCCGGCATGGGCACTGGCGGAGCGCTCGGTGAAACGCGTTATGTACTGGAGATCTTCTGTGTAGAAAACAAACACCGGTATAGCCCGCGACTTCCCGTTGTTGCTGAGGAACTCGTCCATTATGTCCGGATTTTCGTCCCGATAGAAGATTCGCAGCTCGATACCGGTCGCTTCGGCGATGCGCACAACAGTCGGGAGTTCCCGATAAACATCCCCGCACCACGCTTCGGCGATCGCCAGGATTTTCGCGGGCCCGTTCGTCAGCGCGGCGGCTCTCCGGAAAAACGAGAGGTCCGCGTTCGTCAGCGGCACGCTTCGATAGGACTCCTCGAATTTGTCGTGGTTGACGGTCGCCTTCTCCAGGAATCCCGCATAAATCAGACCCTGTGCGAATCTCGCGGGCGTTACCACTGTCGTTGCTGTCGGCATCCTGCCTCCCCGTGCGGCGTCTACTTTTTCAGCGTCGACTCCACCGCCGACACCAGTTCCTTCGACAACGGCTCTACCGCAGGCTCGAATCGCTGGATCACTTTACCCGTGCGGTCCACCAGAAATTTCGTGAAGTTCCACTGAATCTCCCCGCCCGTCTTTGGGTTCGCCGACTTGTCGGTCAGGAACCGGTAAAGCGGCGCCTGATCGCTGCCCTTTACTGAGATCTTCGAAAACATCGGAAACGTCACGCCAAACTTCGACTTGCAGAAAGCGCCGATCTCCTCATTCGTTCCCGGCTCCTGCCCGCCGAAATTATTCGCCGGAAAGCCGGCAATCACAAAGCCCTGGTCCCGATATTTCGCATAGAGCGCCTGAAGTCCCTCGTATTGAGGCGTGTATCCGCACTGGCTCGCAACGTTGACCACCAGCACCACTTTGCCTTTGAAGCCAGCCAGCGGAGTAGGCGTGCCGTTCAGGGCGGGCATGGTGAAGTCGTATACGCTCGATGCCGCGAACGCCGTGGCGGAGGTAACCAGGAGTGCCGCGAGAAGGATTTTCATATCGCGATGTTACAACATTTGATTCCTGCCCCGATCAACGCCTGTCGCGTACCCGACATTGACGGCGACGCGGACTCCGGATGTAATCGAGTGAGGAACGCAACTTAGCTCATTCGTGGCGCGCGCACTCTTGCGAGCCGCGCCGAGACTTTTCTCGACGCTTGTGCCAAGGGACGCAATGTTGATCCAACCCGTGAAGCGCCCGGACCTGGGCCTTTTTCCATCACATCGCTGCGGGTGGCCATCGAAAAGGCGGCGGTGGCGACGCAGGCTCTCCGTTTTCCGTTCACAGCCAATTCCGGTTGCAAACAAAGCAACTTACCAAAATCGCTCAACCGCGCCGTGCTACCGTACAGTCGAATATGTCCTGCCGACTTCTATATCAATGCGAACCGGGCGGAAAGGTTTCGCCCGATTCTCCACTTAGCTTGTATAACAATCTGAAAAAACAAGACTTAAATGCGAACTCGGCTTTGCTTCGTAAAATCGCCGCGCACGGGGTTCCGGAACCCCCAAATGGGTTCGGATTTGCGAATAGTACCGTAAGGGCACGGCATTTCCGAGAATTCCGCCGCTTCGAATACACTGTAATCAAGAGATCGAACTCGCTCACGCCCGCCCATGTCGTTTAACATTCAACCCATCCGCGAGTTCGTCGTCCGCCCGGCGTTGCCGCAGCAGCTTGCGCGGATGTCCGACCTTGCGTACAACATCCTCTGGGCTTGGGAGCCCGCCATCCGCGCTCTCTTCCGGCGTCTGGATCCCGCATTGTGGAAGGAATCGGGCTATAACCCGGTCGTCATGCTGGGCCGCGTTTCGCAGCAAACACTCGAACGCGTCGCCGGCGATCCCCGCTATATCGCGCAGTATCAACTGGCGTGCCAGCGTTTCGACGCTCACATGAGCGCGAATTCGGCCGGGTTCAATCCCGGCGGCAAGCTGATCGCCTACTTCTCCGCTGAGTACGGACTCACCGAATGCATGCCCGTTTATTCCGGCGGCCTTGGCGTGCTGTCCGGCGATCACATGAAGTCGGCGAGCGATCTCAACCTGCCGCTCGTCGGCGTGGCCCTGCTCTACCAGCTCGGTTATTTCCGCCAATTCCTGAATGCCGACGGCTGGCAGCAGGAACGCTACCTCGAAAACGACTTTTATTCGCTCCCGATCCGGCCCGCCAACGGCGCCGACGGCGAGCAACTGTTCGTTTCCGTGGAGCTTCCGACCGGCGCGGTAGCCGTCCGCATATGGACTATGGATGTGGGCCGCATCAAGCTTCTGTTCCTGGATACGAACACGCCCCTGAACGCGCATCCCGAGGACCGCGCCATCGCGAGCCAACTCTACGGCGGCGATAACGATACGCGCATTCGTCAGGAGATCGTCCTCGGCATTGGGGGCATGCGCGCCCTCGAAGCCCTCGGCTACAAGCCGACGGTGTTCCACATGAACGAGGGCCATTCGGCCTTTCTCGCCATCGAGCGCATTCGCTTGTTCATCGAGCGCCAGAAGCTGACCTTCGAAGAAGCCCTTGAAGCGGTACGCGTAAACAATGTCTTCACGACCCATACGCCGGTGCCGGCCGGCATCGACCTGTTCGATCCGGGGCTCGTCTACCACTACTTCAATCACTATTGCCGCGACGCGAAGATCGATTTCGATCGCTTCATGGCCCTCGGACGTCGCAACCCGCAGGACGGCGGGGAGCCGCTGTCGATGGCGATCCTCGCGCTCAACACGTCGTCGTACCGCAACGCCGTGAGCCGCCTGCATCAGCACGTTTCGCAGGAGATGTGGCATTCGCTCTGGCCGACGCTTCCGGTCTGGGAAACGCCGATCACGTCCGTCACCAACGGCGTCCACTTCCCGAGCTGGCTGAACGGCGATCTTGCCGATCTCTACGATCAGTTTCTGGATCCCGACTGGCGCAATCGCTGGAACGATCCGGCCGTCTGGCGACAGATCAAAGACATTCCGGATGAAGAACTGCTCGAGGTCCACCGCCGCCGCAAGCGCCGCCTGATTACCTTCATTCGCGACCGGCAGACGGCGTCCGCCATACGCCGGAAGGCGGCCGCTTCCGAGCAAAGGCACGCTGCGGAAGTTCTCGAGCCGTACGCACTCACCATCGGCTTCGCCCGGCGGTTCGCCACCTACAAGCGCGCCACGCTGCTGTTTAAAGACGTCGACCGGCTGAAAAAGATCCTGTGCGATCACGAGCGCCCGGTCCAGATTGTCATCGCGGGCAAGGCGCATCCCAAAGACCAGCCGGGGAAATCGTTCATCCGCGAAATTGTGCAGCTCTCGCGCGATACCGACCTCTGGAAGCACATCGTTTTCGTCGAAGACTATGACATGAAGATCGCGCGCGAATTAGTGCAGGGCGTCGATCTCTGGCTCAACACTCCGCGCCGCGGGGAGGAAGCCTGCGGGACGTCCGGGATGAAAGCCGCTATGAACGGCGTGTTGAACCTTTCCGTTCTCGACGGCTGGTTCGATGAGGCCTACGAGATTTCGGGCGGCTGGGCGATCGGCGACCGCGAGGACTATTCAGAAGATCAGGACGCCATCCACGCCAGTAACATTTACTACCTTCTGGAGCGCGAGATCGTGCCCATGTTCTACGCCAATGCCGAGGCCGGGGTTTCGTCCGAGTGGGTGAAGCGGATGAAGACGAGCATGATGAACCTGACCCCCGCTTTCGATGCGCGCCGCATGGTTCACGATTACACGACGCAGCTCTACGACCCCGCCCACAGTCACTGGGAACAAACACGGAAAAACAATTTTGAGGACGCCCGCGAGCGCTCGAAGTGGAACGCGCGGGTTCGCGAAATCTGGCCGCAGGTGAGCTTTATCGATTTGGGTCCCGCGCCAGCCGGTCCCGTGACCAGCGGCCGCCCGGTCGAGGTTCGCGCGGCTCTCAATCTCGCCGGATTGAAGCCCGACGATCTTCGCGTCGAGTGCGTCATCGGCCGCATCGGTGCCAGCGGCGGTTTGGAAGAGACCGAAGTGGTCCTGCTCCCCAACAAGTCGGTAGAGGGCGATGTGGGCGTGTTCGAGCGCCAGATTGTGCCGGCCCAAACCGGCCGCTTGGGATACGCCGTCCGTGTGAGTCCGAATCACTATGAAGACCCACTGACGAGACCCGTGACCAGTCTCCTAAAATGGGGCACCCGCTAGTATGCACTGGTGGGGCGGGGCTCTGATGGGCTCCCTTTATGGGGGCCTCAGCGTCGGCCCTGCCGCCGGGCTTCCGCCCGGCGCTACTGCCGATGCACTTTCGCTGGATCGAAAATTCTGGCGTCCGGCTGCACGGCGGTGAATGGCGTAAAGTCCGGTTCACCAGTCAGCATGTCCCGCAGACTAGCCGCCGTTGCGTCCATCAAACTCATCGGAGGCAAACGCAGCAATTCGAAGACAGTCCGCAACAATCCCGGAGAGCTCGCGTTCACATGTGAGACGTAGTTGCGCTTCACGTACGGACCCGCGGCGAACAGCAGCGTCCGATTAGCGTCCACATGATCCAGACTTCCCTGCGTGTCGCTCTCGGTGACAAAGACGGTCATGTCGCGCCACCAGGGCGAGTGGGAAAGGTAATCGAGAATCCGCCCTGTGGCGTAGTCGTTATCCAGCACAAAAGAGGCCTCATAAGGGTATGGGCCCTCCGGCCTGGGATCGCCGATACGGTCATTGTGCAGATGAATGCAGACGAACTGCGGAAGCGTCTCGCCGCCACTCGCGATCTCGGCAATAAAGTGATCCACTCGTTCCTGATCGGAAATCTCCGTGCCGCTTCCATCGTTGAAATCCCTGAACGTCAAGCCGCCGCGCTGAAGATGATCCGGCACATTCGTGCCCGAGACTTCGCCGTCGGCATAGAAGTTGTCGCTGAATGCCCACCGTCGCGCGATCTCATGCTGGTTTGGCGTAATCGAGGCGTCCTGCACGCTGAATTGCTTGCGGCCGCCCGCCGCGATACCGTGCTCGCCGAAGCGGGCGAGCTTCGCCAACGACAGCACCGGGCCGTTACTTGCCGTCGCGACGTCTCCCAGCACTTCATCGAACGTCCGGCTGTCTTTCACTATGAGCACTACGTGCCGGATCGCAGCGGACGGCTTCGGCGCGTCGCCCATGTAGGGTACAAATCCGTCATAGGCAAAGATCGTTCCCGTCAGCCGCAGAATCTCGCTCGCGTCCGGCATGATGAACGTGGAAATTGAGCCCCGATGGAGCACCGGTACCTCGCCTAATTCCAGAATTACGCGGCGCGAATTCGGCCCTTCACCCCGGCCACGGGCGTTGGCGACATACACCCGGTCGCCCGAAATGGCAACCCGAGTCGGCATCCATCCGGCTGGAATGTGGCCGATCGACACGTTCTTCTCCGTATCCACAATCCCCACGGCATTGATTCCGGTTTCTGCGACCAACAGCCATTTCGTGACGGGGTCGTACGCCAGTCCGGCTGGCGCGACTCCGCGGAACTGTTCGAGCGATGGAATCCCCAGCCGTATCTCGGCCATGACTTTGTGGTCGGCGGCCGATATGACGGTGATCGAATCGTCGAGCGTATTCGAGACGTATACACGATCCGCCGTGGCCAGTAAGGCTTGGGGAGACGCGGTTCGAATGCGGTCTGTAATGGCGGGTTTCAACGGGTCGCGGACGTCAATCGCGCAAATCGAATTCGCTTCCGTCGCGTAAGCGGTAAAACCATCGGGCGAGAGGGTGATCGCCGACGGCGTCGCTTCCAGCCGAACAGACGAAAGCACGCGCCCCGCCAGTGCATCGACCACGGCTATTCTGGTGTTCGACTTTTCGAGCACATAAAGCAGGTGATGGACGTTATCGTACACAAGGTCGGATGCGAAGCTTTTGTTCCATTCCGTACCGTTCAGGCTCACGATCTTGCGGCGATCGCCTGTGGCGATATCGATCAGCCGGATGCGCCCGGAATCGCCTTCCGAAATCCAAACCGCCTTCTCGGTGTCAAAGGCGATCCCAGCGGTCACTCCCTTCCACTCCGGATCGGCGATTTCCGGTGCTGTGCTGTGAGGAGTACGGGCCCAAATATGGCGCGCTCTCCAGCCGTTCTTTCCGGCGGGCGGATCGATGATGGTGATCCCGAATCGCTCGTTACCCGTGTCCGCCGTTGCGATAAGGCCCTTGGGACTCACTGCGAGTCCGAAGGGAACCGGTCCGGTCTCGATTTGTACGCCGTAAGGTTTAAGAAGGCGTCCGCCGGGCAGGATAGTGCCGGATGCGGAGGACAGGGCATAACGCTCACCTGCCGGGGCGTGGAAGTCGGCAGCCCAAACCAAGCATCCCGAAAACACTGCAACTATCGCACAGACACTATGAAAAGTATGCAAATTTACACCTCTGGCCGAAACCTTTTGCTCCCAGAGTGCTTCTCAATCTTATTGAATGTTCTGGTGGTATGGCCACTCACAGTTATGGAACCATACGTGCTTTAGTTAACGCGCTGGGGAGCCGGCGTGGTACTATGAGTACCAAAATAACGCTTTCATTCCCAAGCCGTAGTTTCCAATTCATTAAGGAGTAAATGACATGGGCCTCAGCATCGCGACAGCACTAGAATTGAAACCGCTTGAAGATCCTCTTGCGCATCTCCCTTGTTCCACCATCCTTGAATACCGGAAAGGGCAGACGATCTACAGCCGGGATCAGCCCTCCACCAGCATTTATCTTGTAATCGACGGGAAAGTTAAGGTCTGCCGCCACGCCGATGACGGACGGCAGGTAGTGGTCGACATCTATCAGCCGGATGAGTTCTTCGGCGAATCCGCGTTTTTGGGGCCAGCCCAGCGGACCGAGCTTTCCATGGCTCTCGAGAATACCAAAGTGATGACGTGGACGACCAACGAGATCGAGGACATTGCAACGCGCCGTCCCAGGCTCGCCATCGCGTTGCTGCAGCTTCTCGTTCAGCGATCCATGGATTTCGGGACGCGGATCGAGAGTTTCTCGGTCGACAACATCGCCCGCCGGCTTGCCCGCGCTCTTATTCGTTTCTCCGAGCGGCTTGGCCAAGTGGCGGAGAACGGCTCGGTGCAGATGATTCCGTTCACGCACGAGCTCCTTTCGCAATATGTCGGAACGTCCCGCGAGATCGTCACGCATTACATGAATCAATTTCGCCGGCAGGGCTATTTGACCTATTCGCGAAAAGGCATCCTGCTCCAGCGGGACGCTCTCAAGGATTGGTTGCGCCAGGCGCCGACGGAAGCCAACTAGTCAAGTACACCGCTCCCTTTGGTCACGGCTCGGCAGCCCCCGGTAACCAAAGGGAGCGGTATTCAGAAAACCTGTTACGCCAATTTCTGCACAAAGATATTAGTCCGCACGGCGGATCAACAGCACAGTAACGTTGTCCGGGCTCCCGGCCTCATTTGCCGCGGAGATCAGTTCGCCGCATTTCTCCTGAAATGTGGCGTGCGGCTGATTCAGAATTTGTTCGATCTGGTGCGCGGGAACCACCCCATGCAGGCCATCGCTCGACAGCATCATTACAGAGTTGGGCTGCAGGGCCAGCGCGTAGTACCGGATTCTGATTTCAGCGCCGACTCCAACCGCCATCGTGAGCACGTGGCGCATGGGATGAGTCTTCAGGCTGACTTCATCCAGTCCCAGCGTCCGCCCGACTTCCTGAACCCAGGTCTGGTCTTCCGTGATGGCCCGGAGTTTGCCGTCTTCCAGCACATAGGCGCGGCTGTCGCCGACGCTCGCGATCGCCAGATCGTTTTCGTTTGTTTCCAGCGCCGCGACCAGCGTTGTGCCCATGCCTTCGAGGCGGGCATCGCTCGTGGCCTCGTGCAGAACCCGCTGGTTGGCTTCTTCCACCGCGCTCAGCAGGGCGGCGGCATCGCGATGCTGCGATTTGCCGAGAATCTCCGCAACGGTCTCGACGGCGACCTGCGATGCGCGGGCGCCTCCGCGCGCTCCGCCCATGCCGTCCGCGAGCAGGTACAAGCCCAGCTCCGGGACTATTCGGAAAAAATCCTGATTGGTAGTTCGAACTCTCCCGGGGTCTGTAAGCGCACAGGCTTCAAGCATGCGGACAATGTTCCACTATATAACTGCATGCGCGATACACTGAGCGCTTGAAGCTCGAAACCGCGCTGGCATCAACCGACTTCCGCGCCGTGCTGGAGCGCGGCGACATTCTTTTCTTCCCGAGTGGCGGGTTCGAGATCCCCGCAGGCGTGCGGACCGCGCTGATGGGCGCGACCCAGGACGCGCGGAGCTTCCACAAGAACATCGCGTACAAACCCCATATCGACCAGGTTTCCGGTCTGGTCGACCGCACGGAGTCGGAGACAGTCCGGCCGGCAATGCGTGAATACTCTCGTTGCGCGATTGAGTTCATGAAGCGCATCCTCCCCGATTATGCGCGGACGTGGAAAGTCGACTACGCCAGCTTTCGTTCGATCGAAGAGAAGGGAAGGGAACTGCCCCTGACCAAAAGAAACGATCTCCTGCATGTCGACGCATTCCCGACGCGCCCTGTTTTTGGCGACCTCATTCTCCGCTGCTTCACCAACGTCAACCCGGAGCAATCGCGCGGATGGATGACCTCCGACCCGTTCGCCAACCTCGGTCCACAGCAGGCCGCAAACGCCGGCCTCGCGTTGTACTCGAACGCGGCCGACTCCGCGCTGAACAAGATCCGGCGCGCGCTTACAAAGAGACTTGCCCGCGCGGGAATTCCGGTAGTCGACCGGTCGCCCTACGACGCTTTCATGCTGCACTTCCACGACTGGCTGAAAGGCAACCGCGAATATCAGGAGAAGTGTCCGAAGTATTGGTTCAGCCTTCCGCCGGGCTCGACATGGCTGGTCTTCACCGACATGGTTCCCCACGCAGTTCTGGGGGGACGGCTTGCTTTCGAGCAGACCGTTATCGTTTCGCGCGAGTGTTTGGAAGATCCGATGCGCGCGCCTTCCGCAATACTGGAACGGATCGCCGGGCGCGTTTTAACGGTTTAGGAACCGGTACACGGCTTCAGGCGCGTCTTTTCCTCTCCGCAAAACGCGGCTGAAGCCGCATATACCTTACCAGCGTGGTTCGCGTCTGGGAGGTCTGCCGCCACCCCCACCGCCGCCGCCGGGCCGTCCTCCACCACCGCCATGACCGCCGCCGCCGAAGCGGTTGCCACCGCCGCCGCCGGGACGAGGTTCCCGCGGCCGGGCTTCGTTGACTGTCAGAGTCCGCCCGCCCAACTCGGCGCCGTTCAGCGCCGCCATGGCTTTATCCGCATCCGCATTCACCGGCATTTCGACAAAGGCGAAACCGCGAGCCTGACCCGTATCCCTGTCCTTTACAATCTGCACTCGATCCACCTGGCCATATGCGGAGAATGCCGCATCCAGATCCTGCTCGGTCGTCTGGAACGAAATGTTCCCGACATAAATGTTCTTCAAGGCGTACTCCTTCATAGGCTGCCGCTGCGGCAGGTTGATTTCCAAAGATAGAGCTAATCTCGGCCGGGTGATTGATGTGAAGGCGGGCAAGGTAGCATTCGGCGGCTTCGAACAGCCGCGTATTCATATTAGCGCGGTCTGATGGTCTGGGGCGAAAGCCGCAGGGAGGAAGACCGGACTCAATGTTCGGTTGCGGACCTTTGCGCCAACTCGCCGATGATCGGCAGCACGTACGCCTCGTCGTGACTGGCCTTGACCATCATGAAGATGGAAACCGCGAGAAGGGCGGCGTGAAGCAGCAACTCGATCGGGCGCGACGGTCCTGGCGTGAAGTGCATGATAGGACCAACCACCCAATCCACCACCAGCCACGCAGCGAAGAGATACAAGCCCTGAAAGGCGTGGAACCGGATCAAATGGTCGTCCTTGAACTTACGCGCCGCAAGCACGATAACGGCGGCAATCCAACCGATTGCGGGAACGTAGCAGAGGATGGCAGCGGTACGTGATGAAAGCCCGGCAAGCGGGTCGTGCATGGGAGCGTTGTTGTTAAGCGAGGGCTCGGGACCGGGAGACTCGGTTCCCCGGAATGAACCGGGAGGGGTTTGACCGGCGCCGCAGTGGGCGCAAAAAGCGTCCGCATTGCCTGCTTCGTGGCCGCACTGGGTGCAAAAGGGCATGGCTATTAAAGAGTACGTTACGTCACTTGGTTTTGTTCATGCAAGCCTCGGAGCGCCGTGATAGCATTCGGACCATGAACCTCCAGCGCGTGCCCGCGATTCTACTGTGGCTGGCATTTCTGGCCACGTGCCTCTCTGCCGCGGTAAACGATCTGAACGTTTATTTCATCGACGTGGAAGGCGGCCAATCCACTTTATTCGTAACGCCTTCCGGTCAAAGTGTCCTGATCGATACCGGTTTTCCCGGCTTCAACGGCCGTGACGCTAACCGGATCGCGGCCACCGCCAAGCTCGCGGGTGTCAAGCAGATCGATTACTTGCTTATTACTCATTACCATGGCGATCACGTGGGCGGCGTGCCGGCGATCGCAGCCCTGTTGCCGATCCGGAACTTCGTCGACCACGGTGAGACAGTCGAGCATACGGCCGCCGGTCAAAAGCTCTACGACGACTATTTGAAAGAGGTGGCGAAAGGGAATCACATCGTCGTAAAGCCGGGCGACAAGCTGCCGATCACCGGGCTGGAGTGGACGATCGTCTCGGCCGCGGGCAAGGTGCTCGACAAGCCCCTGGCGGACGCCGGTAAACCGAACCCCTTCTGCGATGCTTTCAAACCGAAGGACGCGGATCCGACCGAGAATGCCCAGTCCACGGGGAGCAGGATCATCTTCGGCAGGTTTCGCGCGGTCGACCTCGGCGACCTCACGTGGAACAAGGAGCACGACCTGATGTGCCCGAACAACAAGCTCGGCGAAGTGGACGTCTATATCGTCAGCCACCATGGGCAGGACATCAGCGGATCGGCCGCGCTGGTTCATGCGCTGCATCCGAAGGTGGCGATCATGGACAACGGGGAGAAGAAGGGCGGAACAGTGGAAGCCTGGGATACGATCCACGCGTCTCCGGGGATCGTCGACATCTGGCAGTCGCACTTTTCCGCGGCTGGAGGGCAGGAGCACAATACCGGCGAAAAGATGATCGCCAACATGACGTCGGAGGGAGACGCGGGGAACTATCTCAAGTTGACCGCGCACACCGATGGGCATTTCGAAGTCACCAATCCGCGTAACGGTTACACGAAGAAGTACTAAGACCGGCTCCCTTTGGTCGCTGAACGGCTGATGCAACTTTATCTGGAGGATCTGCACGTCGGCCAGCGGTTCGGCTCGGGCAAGTATCAGATGACCGCGGAACGGATAAAGGCGTTTGCCGCCGAGTTCGACCCGCAGCCCTTTCATCTTGACGAGGCGGCTGCCGCGGGCACAATCTTCAGGGGGCTGGCCGCCAGCGGCTGGCACACGGCCGCAGCGGCGATGCGTTTACTGGTCGAAGCATTACCCATAGCGAACGGCATTATCGGTTTCGGCGGCGAGATCGCGTGGCCCAATCCCACTCGGCCGGGCGACATTCTCAGGAGTGAAAGCGAGATTGTCGAAATTCGGCCTTCGCGTTCAAAACCGAATCAGGGTGTAGTCTCGGTCAGGACCGTTGTGACGAATCAGCGCGGGGAGGAAGTGCAGATTCTTACGGCAAAACTCCTGGTGTTCAAGCGTGCGGCAACATCAGGCGACAGCTTGTAGCTTCAGAACAGCGAAACGCGGCTTTCGCCGCTTGTCCCCCAATTATGAAGCGCGGTGAGCGTCATAGGAATCACACGAACAGGCAAGAATGGAAATCACTCCGGCGTCATGGAGTTTATTCGCTTCGATCTCGGCGATGCCAAGGTTGCAACACTGCTCACCGAAGCGGCGCGTTCATAATCTTGATATGGAATACCGGCAACTGGGCCATTCAGGTTTGAAAGTCTCCGCTCTGAGTTTCGGCGCGGGCACGTTCGGCGGGAGCAATGAATTCTTCCGCGCATGGGGAGACAGCGGCGTTGACGAAGCCACGCGGCTTGTCGATGTCTGTCTCGATGCCGGCATCAACCTGTTCGATACGGCCGATGTCTATTCGAACGGCCTTTCCGAAGAGATCCTCGGCAAGGCTGTGGCGGGGAAACGCCAGCGCGTACTAATCTCCACCAAAGCCACTTTTCGCATGGGCCAGGGGCCGAACAATCTCGGGTCCTCGCGTCACCATCTCGCGCAATCGCTGGAGGGGAGCCTCCGGCGCATGGCTACCGACTACGTGGATATCTATCACATGCACGGCTTCGACGCCACGACGCCGGTTGACGAGACGCTTTACACACTCGACAGCTTCGTGAAGAGCGGCAAAGTGCGTTACATCGCCTGCTCGAACTTTTCCGGTTGGCACCTGATGAAATCGCTTGCTGTATCGGAGAGATATGGTTGGGCGCGCTACGTTGGCCATCAGGTCTACTACTCATTGATCGGGCGCGATTACGAGTGGGAGCTGATGCCGTTAGCGCTGGACCAGAGCGTGGGAGCGCTGGTGTGGAGTCCGCTCGGCTGGGGCCGCCTCACGGGGAAAATTCGGCGCGGTAAACCGCTGCCCAAAGTCAGCCGGCTTCACAAGACGGCGGAAATGGGACCGCAACCGCTCGATGAATACATGTTCCAAGTGGTTGACGCCATCTATGAGATCGCGAAAGAGACCGGCAAGAGTGTGCCGCAGATTGCGCTGAACTGGCTGCTGCAGAGGCCGACGGTTTCGAGTGTAATCGTCGGGGCCCGCAATGAGGAACAACTCAGGCAGAATCTCGACGCCGCAGGTTGGAATCTCGCCGCGGAGCAGGTCGCCCGCCTGGACGCCGCCAGCAAAGTGGCGCGGGCGTATCCGTATTGGCATCAGGCGCAGTTTGCGGAACGCAACCCGTTGCCGGTCTGAAGACGCAGGCGAAAACGCCTACTCCACCGAGACTAAGCTAGGGCGCTTTTCGCCTGGTATGAGTGGCAGTGCAGGGCATTAGCTTCAGCCCCTGGACCTTGGTCGTCTCAGCGTCCATGGTTAACATAAAGGGCTCCCTGATGAAGGCCGAAGGAACGCCTTCCCACTGAAATTCCGTGTTGAGGTCCGGTTTTCCCGGAAGGGCTTTGTCAAGCTTGAGCGTGATCTCCGCTCGAAGAGGCTGTTGCGCGTCGGGCAGAGGCACCGTGACCAGAAGTTCTTTGGGTTGGCACGCAGGCTTCGCCTCGACCAGCACTCCTCTCAGTTGTGGGACGGCCGCATCCTTCAACTGACCTTCGAAGTACTGTTCGCCGCTAATATCGGAGAGCGCACCTTTGACTTTCATCCATAAGGCGAGCTGCGGATTGTCTTTTTCGAATTCCGCTTGCCTGGCCTCGGCGATCTCAGCGGCTGTCGCGATTTTGAAATCCGAAGGCGGTAACGGCGACTGTTTTACCTGTTGCCGGAGTTGATCCAAACCGTCGTTGCCGCCGTGGAGTCTGACATAAGCGTTCTCGGCGAACGACTGAATCTTCTTCTTGTCGTTTCTGGGGTCGCCCAGCGTTGGATCGATGGTTGCCGCGCGCAGAAATTCATAAACCGCCGACGCCTGTTTCTCCGGCATCGTCTTCGCTTCGCAATTCAAAGCCCGCCCCAACTCGTAAGACAGAGCTGCTTTTTCGGGGTAGTCGGCGAGCGCCCTGCTGTAGGCCGATTCCGCCGCGGGGCAATCGGGAGGCTGTTTCGCCATCGCCTGAATACCGGGCAGCATGGCGATATACAACAACGATGCTTTCGCCTTCTCACGCATATCGTTCCGGACTTCGCTCCACTTTTCCGCGGAGACGCCCGGCAGCGGCTGATCGTACACCATCAGTTGCTGTGCTGCGTTTCGCCCGGTGGCCAGTTCGGCGGAACTTGGGTTAGCGATTTGGGAAATCGCCCAAACAGCGTTATAGAGTGTGCGGATGATCGTTGCCTGGGCACCATTGCCCGTGAAGACGACGCTCAGGTCCTTTGACATCAGTTCGCCGGCGGCATCAAGCGCCTTTGCCGGCTGGTTGGCTCCCGCACAGGCTTGGACGTATAAGGCGGATCGATCGTCATTGAAATCCGAATCCGGATACTTTTGCCGCCACATGTCGAGGTCCACTATGGCTTTCGCGAAGTTAGTGCCCCCGAGATCCCTGACGACCTCGTTGTAAACCTCGGACTCACCTTGCTTCAGCTGCTTTTCAGCGGCAGGAGCGACGAAGCAGAATGCGGCAAACACACAAATCGAGCGCAGGATTTTCATAGATTCTCCTTGTTGATCAGGTGCCGCCCGAAAGGCGGCTGCAGGCACGACTGGCCGCCCTACAAATGCGGAATTCGGGTGGCGTTGAATTCCGCTCGAGAAATCACTTCGAAAGAAACATCATCGACCCAAACGCGTCCACCGCCGATCGACATGACGCCAAAATTGATGAATCGGGCGTCTTCACCAATTTCGGCCACGATCTCACACCTGGTCCAATCGCCGGTTCGGACCGGACGGTCGTCCATATTGTCAGAAAAGCCATTCCGGCGGTTCGCGCGCTCCACGTTGAGCCACATCTGCGCGCGATCTTCGGGGTCCGGAAGTCTAATACCGAAAGTAGTGACAAAAAATGTTTCGAGGCGAAGCCATCCACGCAACCGAACGGTCTTGCCGGTGTAGGCCGCGGCACTGAAGCTCTGCATCAAGTTCCCGACCGGTCTGGGAACATTCCGAGGCACCATCACCAGCGCACAGCCTGCGCGGCTGTGGCAACCTTCTCCGCGCCGCAGCTCGGCGAGATAGTCGGCATCCTTCGGGAGGGACGGCACGAACCAGCCGGGCGGCACTTTCCCGGCCACGCCCTCTTCAAATTTCAGATTCCTGGGGCCGCTCCACGCGTCGAGTTTCGTACGCGCCACCGATACCATCTCCGTCTGATCGGCGTACTCAGTCACGAGGCGCCTGTAGGTGTCATAGGCTTCTTCCCGCTGTCCCGATTTTTCCTGGCATGCGCCAATCTGCAAAACCGCCCTCGCCGATATCGACCGCGGCGTATCAGCCCCCGCAACGATCGACCTGTACTGCTGCACGGCACCCGCGAGGTCGCCCGTCACAATCTCGCGATGAATGGCCGCTTCCAGTTGTTCTTCGGAATCCGCTGGATGCACGTCGGCCGCCAGAAGCGCCGCGACCGAAATTCCCAGCGCAAACAGCAGTTTCATTCCCGTGCCCACAAGAACAGGTTAGAAAAACAGTGTGGAATCCGCGCCACGGCTTCGTCAGAATTGCGTAACATTTGAACCTTCGAATATGTATCCCAACCCGCGGACGTTGCGCAGATAGCGAGGGTTCGCGGGGTCGGGTTCTATCTTCTTCCGCAGATTCGCGATGTGATTATCGACGATTCGGTCGGATGCAAATGTATCGGCCCCCCAAGCCCCCGACAAAAGCAGATCGCGGCTCAGAATACGTCCGGCGGAACGGATGAACAGCGTCAGAAGTTTGAATTCAATCGGTGTCAATTCCACGGCCCTGCCGTTGTTCCGCAACTCGCCGCGCAGGAAATCGACTTCAACGCTCCCGAAGCAATAGCATTCCGTCTCCGGTTCCTGCGGACCAACGGAGCGCCTCAGCAACGCCTTAATTCGCGCCCGCAGCTCACGCGTGCTGAAAGGTTTGGTCACATAATCGTCCGCGCCCAGCTCCAGCCCCATCACCTTTTCCGCTTCCTGCGTTCTGGCTGTCAACATGAGTATCGGCATTCGCAAACCGGCCCGCCGCAGCTCCCGGCATATTTCAAACCCATCCTTGCCAGGCAGCATTACATCGAGCAGGATCAGGTCGAATGCCGTTTCGCGCGCGCGGCGGCATGCAACGGCTCCATCGCCGATAACCTCGACTTCGTAGCCTTCCATTTTCAGGTCGTCTTCCAGGCCGAGCGCGATGCCCGGCTCATCTTCCACAACAAGAATGTGCGTCATGGCTGTCCTGCTCCCAGAGGAAGAAGTATGGTGAATACACTTCCCGAACCCAGCTCGCTTGCCAGTGTGACGTCTCCCCCGTGTGCAGCGACAATATGCCGCACCATCGCCAATCCGACGCCGGAACCCTTTACGTTAGCTGCCTCCGCCGCGCTTCCGCGGACAAACTTGCGGAAGATCGCTTTCTTCTCCGATGCCGGAATACCGGGCCCATTATCGCGGACCCGGATTGCCACGCGCGATTCTTCCACGCCCCACTGGACCCGGACCGTGGGGCAATCCGGCGCATATTTCAGCGCATTGTCCACCAGATTCCGCAGCGCCACGGACAAAGCCTCGGGATCGGCGTCAATGGTGCACCGGCCTTCGAATCCGTCGAGTTCAATGTGCCGGCCGGATCCGGCGATCTGGATCTCAAACTCGGCCGCGACTCGTGATACCAGTGCGGCTGTGTCCAGGGGTTCAAATCGGTACTGCCGGACACCCGCTTCCATCCGGCCGAAGTTCAACAGAGCCTCCACGAGGCGTTGGAGGCGCGTGGTTTCCCTCACCAGCGTCTCGTAATAGACGTGGCGCCGATCTTCGTTTGGAACTCTTCCGAACGCCAGAATCTCCGAGAGCTGGCGGATCGATGTTAGTGGCGATCGAAACTCGTGCGAGACTGCGGAGACGAAGTCCGATTGCATGCGCGCCACTGCCAGATCCCCACGGATCGCGCGTGCAATGAAATATGCCCCAGCAATCAGGAACAGCACCATGACCGCGGTCACCAGCAGAAGGAAGCGCTGTCGCGCGAGGAAGCCCGTTCCGTTGAAGCCCTGCGCGCTGGTCATATAAAGCGTCCATGGAAGTTGTGTCTCAGCCGGTGTGCGGACCACGGCGTGGCCAATTCCGTCTCTTTTTCCGGCGTTTCTGTATCCAGCTATGACTCGCCCTTCGCTGTCGACAGCCGCGGAGACGACGTCGCCGGCCGACAAGATCGGCTTCAACAACGACTCCGGTTTTATCACCAGCACGGCCTTCCGGCCGGGGACGCCGCGCCAGATCAGAAACCACGGCTGTTCACCGACCCACATCGTGGTCTGGCCGCGCGCACCCTGTTCGCGATTGATGTCGGTCCACCGTTGCGTCACGACTTCAGATAATGCGGCAGCCTCCGCCGGTATGGGGTCCGAATTGCCCGAGAGCCGCGATGTCTCCAACCAATAAAACTCGAACTGCCCTCGCGTGAGTTGCCAACGTGCATGAAGGAGGTCCTGCTTCAGTGCCTCGGCGTCCGCCCTAAGGCCAGACAATTCGCACAGGGCATGGCGTGCGATCAGTTCAACTGGCTCGCCCGCAATGCGCGTCTCGCCCTGGCCACCGACTTCTGCAAGCCGGAGATAAGCAGCGCGTGCTTCCTGGTTACGACCGATCTTCCGCAACACGCGAGCGAGGCGCATTAGTGCCCCGGCCCCGATCGCCGGGTTCTTCGAATCCGCGAGTCGCCGGTACCATTCAATAGCGCGCTCCGGCAGCTTCTGCTGAAACTCGATTACCTCGCCATCCGCAAAGGTATTCGTCAAGTCTTCCAGCGGGGGCGAGAAGGAAGGGCGATAGAGCAAACGGGGCCGGGGCATTGCCGAGATGGCGTTTTCCCCGGAAATGATAAGGAGCAAACCTTCGTCTGGCTTACCGTCCGAGGGCGGGGTGAGCAACCAGGTGCCCAAGCGCTCGCCCGTTTCGGCCAGTGTTCCACGAGCGATTGCGGCAATCCGGTCGGCAGCCTGTTCGAGACGTTCCCGATCTCGCTGAGCTTCGACGACGCGCTCCTGGTCCAGCAGCTTCCAGCCAAACCATCCGAGTGCCGAAACCGAGACGAGCGTTACGAGGAAGAGTAGTGCAAGCAGGCTGCGCGGAGGTTTGAGCCAAGCGAGATTCAGCCTGGCAATATTAAGCCACTCTGGCGGTGGCGTCATGATACCCCCGATTGTACATGGCAAAAGTATCCGATACTATCCTGGTTCTGTCACGTTTCGGTCAGGTAGAGGGGTGGCCTATCCGGCCATCTGTGACGTTCGACGTTGTATGCGTTCCGGAAGAGATACGCTTTTGCGTGACTGAACGGGGAGCACCGGCGCCCCGACGATCCAGATATACTGTGATGTGTTCAGGCACAGGAGCAGGGATGAGACCGACCCTTATATTGCTATTTTCCGGAATTTTGTGCGCCCAGGCGTTCGGCCAGACGGCGGGTTCCTTCACGCCGTCGCTGGGTACCGACCTCAGCGGCAACTGGTCGCCCGCGCCGCATGATGAACTCGTCGGAAACCCGGCACTGGTGGAGTATTACGGGGTCCCGATCAACGAAGGCGCGCGCGCCTTTGGACTGGCCTGGAGCCCCTCGCGATCCACTCTGCCCGAGCATCAATGCCAAGTCCATCTGGTGGGGTATATCTACGGCGGGCCGCTCAATCTGCGGATCTGGGAAGAGCGCGACCCGCAGTCCCAAAAGGTGATCGCCATCAAACAGTACATCAGCACTTACGAGCAGAACCGCACGATTTGGATGGATGACCGCCCGCATCCGTCGCCCAACGCGGCACACACGTGGATGGGATTCTCAACCGGCAAGTGGGAAGGCGACATGCTCACCGTTTACACCACGCACATGAAGATGGGCGAACTGCGGCGCAACGGATTGCTGGAGAGCGATGAGGCGACGCTGGTGGAGCATTTCTTCCGCTATGCCGATTACCTGACGCACGTCAGCATCATCACCGACCCGAACACGCTCACCGAGCCCTTCGTGAGGACACAGACCTTTCGATTGACGGTGCCGGAAGGGCAGAGCTGGCTGTATCCCTGCGAATACGTGGAAGAGGTTGCCAACCGTCCGCGCGGCGCAGTGCCGAATTATCTGCCGGGCGAGAATCCGTTTGTGAGCGAACACGCGGACAAGCTGCATATTCCGGTCGAAGCGGCGCTGGGCGGCGCGGAAACGATGTATCCCGAGTATCGTTTGAAAATCAAGCAGCTGATGGCGGCGAAACAGGCGACAGCCGCGACGAACAAAGGACAGGGTCGATGACGAACCGCTGGAGTGGAAGCTGCACCGGGCGGAAGCCTGGCGGTAAGGCCGACGCCATGCCCCACAAGGTGGCGGCGGTACTTCTGTTGGCTGCGTCGGGATTGATGGCGCAGGATCTGGATGTGCTGCGTGTGCAGGGGAACGTATACATGATCGCGGGTGCGGGCGGAAACATTGCCGTGCAGATCGGCGACTTGGGGGTACTGGTTGTCGATTCCGGGCTCCCGCAGAACACGGATAAAGTGCTGGCGGCAATCCGCAAGCTCTCCGACAAACCCATCCAGTACATCATCGATACCGGGCCCCATCCCGACCACATCGGCGGCAGCGCCACCATCCGCAAGGCCGGCGTAACGATCACCGGCGCCAACGTCACGGGGGATATCAACGACGCCGCGCAGGGCGCCCAGGTTATCGCGCATCTGAATGTGCTCAACCGGGTGAGCGCACCCTCGGGTAAACAGGCGGCCATGCCGGAGGGCGCCTGGCCCACCGATACCTATGTCTCCGGACAGAAGGAAGTCTATTTCAACGAGGAGCCGGTTACCGCCGTCTATCAGCCGAAAGCGTCCACCGACGGCGACAGCTTCGTTTTTTTTCGCCGTTCCGACGTGGTGGCGACCGGGGATATTTTCGTGACCACCAGCTACCCATGGATCGATCTGGAAAACGGCGGAAGCATTCAGGGCGAGCTGGACGCTCTGAACAACCTTCTCGACATTACGATTCCGAAGCACGAAGAAGAAGGCGGGACGTACGTGATTCCGGGCCGCGGGCGCATCTGCGACGAGTACGACGTGCTGGAATACCGGGACATGATCACCATCATCCGCGACCGTGTGCAGGCCGCGATCAAGAAGGGGATGACGCTCGAACAAGTCAGGAACGCGGGTTATACGAAGGATTTCGATTCACGCTACAGCGCGAAGAGCGGTTTTGGAACAGCGGATAATTTCATCAGCGCGGTCTACAAGAGTTTGAGCGGAAAAAAGTAGGGCCGGCGACAAGATCGCCAGCGGTACATAACTACGCTATGGCCATGTTGGCCATGCGCTCCTGTTTCCACAGTTGAAGGTAGCCGGAAAGCTGCTGCATCATATCGCGGAAACCCTCGATCGTCAGAGACTGCGCGCCGTCGCTGACCGCCTTCTCGGGGCAGGGGTGTACTTCGACGATCATGCCATCCGCGCCAATGGCGACGGCGGCTTTCGCAAGCGCGGGTACCAGACTGCGCTTGCCTGTTGCGTGGCTGGGATCGATGATCACCGGCAGATGCGTCATTTCATTGAGGACCGGAACGGCCGAAATATCGCAAGTGTTGCGCGTGGCGGTTTCAAAGGTCCGGATACCGCGCTCGCACAACATCACCTGCGAATTTCCGTGGGCGACCACGTACTCGGCCGACATCAGCAACTCTTTGATCGTCGAACTGAGTCCGCGCTTCAGTAACACGGGACGCCCGCAGCGGCCGAGAGCTTTCAACAGCGCGAAGTTCTGCATGTTTCTTGCGCCGATCTGCATTACATCGGCATATTCGGCCACCAGATCCACGTCGCCGTCGCTCATCACTTCAGTGATCACGGCAAGCCCCGTGGCCGCGCGCGCCTTTGCGAGCAGCTTGAGTCCCTCTTCCTCCATGCCCTGAAAATCGTAGGGCGAAGTGCGTGGCTTAAAGGCCCCGCCGCGCAGGAGTTGAGCCCCGGCAGCGGCCACCGCCTCGGCGGTTTCCATGATTTGCTTTTCGCTCTCTACCGAACACGGACCTGCCATGGTGACAAACTCATCGCCGCCGATCTCGGCGCGACCGACGCGAATCAACGTTCGATCCTTGCGGAACTCTTTACTCACGAACTTGTAGGGGGCGGATATGCGCATGGCCTTTTCAACGCCGGGGGTTGCTTCGAGCGATTCGAGACAGGCTGTTACGTCGCCGCCGACGCCGACTACACCGATCACAACTCTTTCCTCGCCTTCGATCGAATGGACCTTGAATCCGAATTCCTGAATTCGCTCCGTGACATGTTCCACTTCCTGCCGGGTGGCGCCGGGCCGCATCGAGATAATCATCTGAAACCTTCCCTAAAATGAAAAAACCCACTCTGTCGAGTGGGTTGGCAATCCTGAAACTCAGACCAGACCAACGCCACTATGGAGTGGGGCTCCAAAATCGATAACCAAAATAGCCAAAGGGGCGGATCATGGAAAAGACTACTATATCATCGCCGGGTCGTTTTGCAAGAAGCTGTCGAAACAACCTGCAATTCCTTCTCAACGAATTCGCCCGCTCTCGCGTATAGTCTGGTGAATTGATCGCCGGAAGGTTACCATTGCCGATTGGGTTGAGCGACCGCCGCGGGCAGGAGTTCGACGGGCTGGTGGCCGCGCACCAGCAAATGGTGTTGCGGACCGCCTACCGGCTGCTTGGCCGGCTGGAGGACGCGCAGGATGCCGCCCAGGAAGTTTTTCTCCGGCTGTTCAGGAATCAGGCGAATGTCAACGGCGATCCGAAAGCGTGGCTGTACCGCGTGACCGTAAACGTCTGCAACGACCATTACCGCCGGCGAAAAGGCGCGGTGGAATTGGGCCCGCAAAGAGCCGACCCGGCGCCCGATCCGGAGCGCGTGCTGACGCTGAAAGAACGAAAGCGGATGATCGTGGAAGGCTTGGAGATTTTGACGGAGCGCGAACGGGCCTCCGTGGTGTTGCGCGATATAGAGGGTCTTTCCACCGCTCAGGTCGCGGCGATCCTCGACGTTGAGGAAGTGACGGTCCGCACCCAGATTCACAGCGCGCGGGTGAAACTCGCCCGGTATGTAAGGAGCAGACGATGAGGTGTCCGGTTTGCAAGGCGATCGAAGGGCAGGGTGAATGCGCGGAATGCTGCGCTCTGGCCGAAGAACTGCGCGCGAACGCCGAGGCACTCGGGGCGCTCCGCCATGAGGAGGTGGCTCCGCTCGTAGTCCGTATTTCGCGGCGTACGCCGGTATATTCGTGGGTCGCCGCCGCGGCGGTGTTGGCGGCAGTCGCGGTACCGCTCCTGCGGCACACCCTGCGTACCACTCCGCGGGCCGCGCCTCAGGTTGCGGCCGCTCCGAAGCATCCGGGGCCAGCAGCTCGGTCCGGAAAGAGCGAGCCGATCAAGATCAAAATGCTGACGCCCGATCCGGACGTCGTGATTTATTGGCTGATCGATTCCAGGGAAGGGGAATAGCAATGAAGCGTTTGTTTTGTATTTTGACCGCGCTGGCCGGCTTGGTATCGGCGCAGGATAAGCCATTGATTTCGATTCCGAATCCATCCGGTGGCAACGTTAATTTGGAATTAACTGTGTACCTGGTTTCCGGGCTTGCGGAGGCGCAGGGCGCCGTGAAGGACGAAGTTCCCCAGGATCTTGCCGCGACCCTGCAGCAATTACGCGGCGTATTCGCCTACAGGAGCTACCGGCTGATCGACGCGGTCACCCTGCGGGGACGTAATAACGGCGGCGCCGAGGTAGCCGGGGAGTTGCCGGACTACTCGCATTACGATTTTCGGTATGTACGGGCGAGGATATCTTCGGAAACGCCGCATCTGGTTCATCTCGATTCTCTGCGTTTGGAAATCACAAGGCGTCATACCGACAGAATCGACAATGTGGCTCTGGTTTCAACCGACCTTGATGTCAGGGAGGGACAAAAAACCGTCGTTGGAAAATCCGCCGTCAACGGCAAAGACGCGTTGTTTCTTGTAATCGTGTCTAAGGTGATCGAGTGATCCGTGGAATCGTGAGCACAACCCTGATTGCTTTTGTGGCGCTTTGACGGTTTGCAGCTTCAGCCCGAGTTGCTCATGCAAAGCCGTGAAAACGTTTGTTCGGAAAACGGCACTGGCGGTTACGGTGTGCCGTCTGCCGATACGACTCGTGAATCGGTCTGGAACTTCCGGTAGTCGCTGAAGGTGATCTCCTGCTCGACGTTGACCTTTTTCAGCAGCGCGAGCCGCGCCGAGGCCTTAAGGGAAATCTCTTTCGGCACCCAAAGCTCGTTATTTACACGCATCATTTCATACGAGAGGTGCGTTCCCTGGCCGACGCGGGCCAGGAACCATCCGAGTGAAAACGGCTTCAGCACTTCGGCTTCGAATTTCACCCAGATGAAGTCGTGTTTGTCGATCCAGAGAGTTCCTTCGAGGCTGTGCAGAATGCCGCGGAGCTCGCCCTGATAGCCGGGCCTGGGAGTGGCCGTAATTTCATACGCCCCGCGGCCATCGATTACGGCTTCTCCCACGAGCTTGAAATAATAGGCGTCGGGGATATCTCTGAACTGCGCTCGGCTTTTGGCCCGGTCGCGCTCGGCTTCCTCGATTCGCTTGTTTCGCTGCGCTTCCGTCAGGCGGCTTGCTTCAGCGGCGGCACGGTCGAGTTTGTCTTGTTCCCTGCGCGCTTTCGCCTCCGAAATCGGCTTGCCGTCCTGTTCCAAAGGGCGGAAATATCTCCTGCCGCCGATGTACAGGACCTCATCGAGCGTACTGTGAACCGCCTTTACGCCGCCCTGGGGATTCAACTCACGTATTTCGTCGCGAATCTCATAGGTGTAATCGCGAGCCAGGCGGTCGCTGTGGTCATCCGCGGCAACGGCGCGCGCGACAAGGGACCGCGCATCCTGAGCAAAGCAGATGCACGCGCCGGCGAACAACAGGGCGGCCCATCTCATGTCTTTAGTTTGGCACTATCGGTTTATGGAGATTCACCTCGTCACGCGGATTCATTTGATTACAACGGGCGGCACCATCGAGAAAATTTACTCGGAGCAGACGGGGCAGGTCGAGAACCTAACCGCCAAGATCGATCGCTATCTGCATCAGCTCCGGTTGCCCGATACCCAAGTCGATGTGACGCCGCTGATGAATAAGGACAGTCTGGAAATGACGGAGGAGGATCGTGAACTGGTTCTTGCCGTTGTAAAGGCCCGCATATCCGATGCGCCGGTCGTGATTACACATGGCACCGACACGATTGTCGAGACCGGCAGGCTGTTGAAGCAGCGGCTGGGCAAAGTGGAGCACCCGGTGATCCTGACAGGTGCCATGACACCGCTGGGATTCGAACGGTCGGACGGTCTGCAGAACCTGACCGAGAGTCTTTTTGCGGCTCGGGTTCTGACGCCCGGAGTGTGGATCGTGATGCATGGACAGGTGTTCGATGTCGACCATGCACGCAAGAATAGGGAGCTGGCGCGGTTTGTTACGGAATAGAAGTGGCCGGCGGCTTCGCCTGTATGCGTTGGTTCTTTGATATGCTGATCGCACGCACGGAAGGAAAAAAACGAACCAATGAGAACTATCCAAACAACCGCAATCGGAATTCTGCTGGCAGCCGGCATCGGCTCCGCATTCGCACAAGGACCGCCCCCCGGCGGTGGACGTGGCCGCGGACCCCAACCTCCCGGGCTGGCCCTCAGTTCACCGGATTTCGAGGATGGCGCCGTAATCCCGAATAAATTCACCCAAGCCGACCCGAACCCGGTCTCGCCAAAGCTGGAATGGAAGAACGTACCCGCCGGCACGGTCAGCTTCGTGCTGCTCATGCACGATCCGGACGTGGCGATGGGAAAGAAGACCGACGATGTGACCCACTGGATGGCCTTCAATATCCCCGGCACGGCGACCGAACTCTCTGGCGGACAGTCGGCCGATCCGAAGCTTGCTGACGGCACGATTCAGATCGTCAACACGGGCCGAAAAGTCGGCTTCATGGGCCCCGGCGCGCCCCCGGGCACATACCATCACTACACGTTTGAACTTATGGCGCTGGACACGAAGCTGGATCTCGGTCCGGATGCCACGCGCGAGGCCGTGATCGCCGCCGCCCAGGGACACATCCTCGGCAAAGGCATCCTCGTCTGCCGTTTCCACCGGTAAGGCAGCACAGGCTTCAGCTTTTGTCCTGGTAGCGCTGGCGGTCGCACTTCGCCGCCGGCGTCTTTCCCTCTGCCGACTAATGTTGGTTGTCGGCCCGTGCTTTCGTTACAGAAATGCGATGCAGGTTTCCAGCTTTCGGCGGTGGTGAGTTCGCAAGATGTTCCGGGGTACTCTAACCCGCACCGGCCCTTCTCGTCAGATGATTCCCATCTTCTGGCCTACGCGCTTGAAGATATCCAGCGCCTGATCGAGCTCCGTGCGCGTATGCGTCGCGGTCACGATGGTTCGCACGCGCGCTTTATCTTTCGCAACGGTCGGAAACGCGATACCTGTCGCGAGAACGCCTTCCTTGAATAATTCCGCCGAGAGCTGGTGCGCCCGCGCGGCATCGCCCACTATGACGGGCGTGATCGGGGTTTCGCTGATTCCCGTGTTGAACCCCGCGTCGGCCAATCCCTTCTTGAAGTAGCGCGTGTTGGTCCAGAGCTGCTCGATGCGTTCCGGTTCGCTCTCCAGTACATCGAACGCCGCCAGGCACGCGGCTGCTACGCCCGGCGGGTGGGACGTCGAGAACAGGAACGGCCGCGCGCGATGGTACAGAAACTCGATCAAGTCCTTCGTCCCGCAAACGTAGCCGCCCAGAACGCCTATTGCTTTCGAGAGCGTCCCAACCTGAACATCCACGCGCCCGTGAAGTCCAAAATGATCGATGGTCCCGCGGCCGTTTCGGCCGAGCACACCTGACGAATGGGCATCGTCCACCATCATGATCGCGCCGTGTCGTTCCGCGTGCTCGACGAGCTGAGGCAACGGACCAATATCGCCATCCATCGAAAACACACCGTCCGTGATGACGAGCTTGCGCCCGGAAACGGTATCCAGCTGTTCCAGAATGCGCCCGGCGGCCTCGTGATCCTTGTGCGGAAATACGTGAATTTTCGCGCGAGAGAGCCGGCAGCCGTCGATGATGCTCGCATGATTTAATTCGTCGGAAATGATGTGGTCCTCCGGAGTGAGGACGGCCGCCACGGTGCCGGCGTTGGCCGCGAATCCGGATTGGAAGACGACGCATGACTCGACATTCTTGAACTTTGCGATGCGCCGCTCCAGTTCCATGTGGAGATCCATCGTTCCGGAAATGGTGCGGACCGCTCCGGATCCGGCGCCATATTTGACGGTGGCCTCGATCGCAGCTTCGATCAATTTCGGATGAGTGGTCAGTCCGAGGTAGTTGTTCGACGCGAGATTGATGACGTCTTTGCCGTCGAACCTCGATTCGGCGGCGCTCGGGCCTTCCAGAATTCTGAGCCGCTGATACGTACCGGCTTTCTTCCATTCGGCCAGTTGTTCGCCGAGGTAAGCGAGGGGATCGAGTCTTCCCGATGTCATATCAGCTACATTGTCCCGCACCAGCTCAGGCCAGATATGCTAGGGCTAACTCCTCAAATTCGGTTGGGGTTACAAGTTGAAATCGGATTTCGAGTGAACTGAAATGGCGGATGTCGCGATGCATCTGCTCACCGGGCAATTCCGACCCGGCAACATATAATTCGCCAGCCGCAATGCGGAACGGCAGCACGCGCCAACGCCTGGCGACAATGGCCGGAATGGAGCGCGTGACCGGCAGCGAAACGGATTCCGGCTCGGGCTTCCCTAACGGGAGGTTGTTTTGCAGGCTGAGCGCGGTGTAGAGGTCTTGTTCGGTGATGAGCCCCAGCGACAATAAATGTTCGCCGAGACGCAGCCCCAGGGGTCTCGATGCCAGAGCCGTTTCGAGCTGGGCCTGAGAGATCCGATGCGATCCGATGAGGATGTCGCGCAGACGCTTGCGTGGCGTCATCAGCGCGGCACGATTCGGATACGCATGCTCGGTCTTGACCCAACGCAGAGGGCGGCGGTGGATTTTTGCGTTTGTATAAATGCAGATGGCCCGGGATGTGGCAGCGCAGTTGATCACATTCGCTACTATCACCCTGATCGGGACTCCGCACGCGAACCGCCAACCGTAGATTTTGGCTGAACACACGGTGCGAATGCCGGTCTGAAACGCCTGGATCGAAAGGCCAATCAAATAGATCGAGTAAAAGCGCGACAGGTCGTGCGCGAGAATCCAATCGTGGTGGGTGGCACGCGACCAGGTCCAGGTAGACAATCCGAAAACAAAGAGAATGTTGGCCAGCGGGGTTATCAGATTTCCGGCGAGGCCCTTGCGATCGCGCCAGAACCAGTAAAGATGCCGGAAGGTTTCACTGGCCGAGTGGTACTCCCAGGATTGCAGCATGATGCCCTGTATCCACCGCGTTCGCTGGCGAATTGCCTTGCTGAACCTAAGCGGGAAAAACTCGCGTGTAGCGATCGGACGGCCGCGCCGGAATTGTATCGGGACGAATTTCTGCGGCAGGCCGAGCCGCCTGATCCGAAAGCCGTTCTCGTAATCCTCGGTCATGCAGGCCGGTTCGAAGATGCAGTTCGAATGATTCTCGGCCAGGAGCTCGAGCGCATGACGGGAAAAACCTGTGCCCACACCGTTCGACGGGATGAATCCGCCCAGCAGTTGCCTCGCAGGCATGTCCTTGAACTGGAACTCGGCGAATTCATCGCAGTAGACGCCGTGCGTGAGTTTTCTGAATGGGGTTCCCAGCGCGAGCACTGGAATCTGCACCATGTCATTCCACTGGGCATAGTAATTGATCCAGAGCAGCGCATCGGGGTCCATTAAGTCTTCCGCATCGTGCGTAAGGATCATTTCGAAGCGGACGTTGTGTTCCTGTTCAAACAGCAACATCTTCTGATAAATCCAATTCAGGTTGTCGGCCTTCGAGGTAGGGCCGTCGTGGGGTGTGAGGGAGAGATGAACGTTGGGGTAGCGTTTCATGACTTCCCTGACGGCCTCTATTGTGAGCAGGTCGTTCGGGTAGGCGCCGACGAAGAACTCGCAACGGGAATAACTCAGCTTCGTCACATTGTTATCGATCATCCTTTGGATGACCTTGTGCTCCTTCCAAACCGAAACGAAAATTGCCAATAGACGGGGCGGGACAGCGGCCAACTCTTCATCTGTGGGCAGGCGGTGGCGCGGGCTGGCCGAGAACCTTCGCCGCATCCAGCTGACAAGACCGGCGATATCAATGATCACGTCATCGATACCGTTGATCAGTACCCAGAACGCGAGGGGCGCGAGGAGGTTCGCAACCCAGTGATCTGTCATCCCGTAAATGAGAAGTGCCGGTTTGGCGGGAAATTCTCACCTTCCCGACATCGGGATCTCGAAAAAATACAACTCTTTGCCGCTCACCGGATCTTCCAGCCCGGATATATAGACCGACGCGGCCGCACTGCTGTGTTCCAGCTGGAAATACACAAAACCGCTGGCGGATTGACCGGCGGGGACCATTTTCGCCGCAAATGCTCTTCCTTCGATTTCCCACTCAGCGAGTGGGTTCTTCGGAGTGCGTTTGATCGTTATTCCGCCAGCAGGACCGGGGAGTCTGTTCGGCGCCTGCGTCCCGTGGATGAAGCGGACATCCTGGGCCGGGGTGGCTTCGATCCGCGAACCGTCGGGTAGGGAGTAGATCAGTTTGATATGGTCGACTTTGATCGCATCCGGACCGTCGTTCTGGATCACAAGCAGAACCGGTAAAACGCCGTAGCGGTAGGGGTTCACCTTACCGAACGCTTCGTGCGCCTGTTCGTCGGTTTCCATCGGTTCGGCTGCGATGGTGATCTTCTCGCTGGTCTGGTGATGAGGGTAGGCCCCTGCCGCCTTCACCTCGAACCTTGACTTGTCTTTGTCGCCTCCCCAAGCCGCGGATATACTAACAGCCAGGAGCAGCGGCCACCTTAAACCATTGAAACGCAAAGCGATTTTTCTCCTTTACCGCGTTTTGCAGGCGCTTGCTTCACCGTTCTTATTAGTCTATCTGGTTCTGCGAGGACTGCGGGATCCGCGGTACTTTTCCACGCTCCGCGAGCGCTGCGGAGAAATCCCATCATTGTGGCAACAAACTGTTTCGGCTTCGATCTGGTTCCATGCGGTCTCCCTAGGTGAAGTTATCGCCGCCGTTCCATTGATTGAGGAAGTCAGACGGCGCACGCCCGGGGCACCGATCTTTGTCAGCACGACGACGCTGGCAGGTCGCGAGACAGCAGAAAAACGACTCGCCGGTTTGGTTGACGGTGTCTTTTACGCACCTCTGGATTTCGTTTGGCCGGTGCGTCGCATGCTGCGGCGGCTGCGCCCCTCAGTGGTGGTGATTCTGGAAACGGAGATCTGGCCCAATCTCTTCCGTGAGTCAAAGCGATTGGGATGCGGCCTGATCATCGTGAACGGCCGAATTTCCGATCGCGCTTTCCCCCGCTACCGGCGCTTCGCCTTTTTGTTTTCGTTGGTCCTCGGGCTTTGCGACAAGATTCTGGCACAGTCCGATGAGATGAAAACGCGATTCGAAGCGGCTGGCGCGCTGCCTGGTGCAGTTGAGGTGGCCGGTAATCTGAAGTACGATTTTGCTCCGCCGGCGATTCCCGAAGGTTCTCCTGCGTTGGAGTTCATCGAAGCGGATCGCGGACGCCCACTATGGATCGCGGCCAGCACGTCCGCGGATGATCGCGTTGCGGAGGAAGAGTTCGTCATTGCGGCGCAGAAAGGGCTTCCGGAATGGCGCTTGATTATTGCACCGCGCAAGCCGGAACGCTTCGGGAACGTCGCAGACCTTCTCGATCAATCCGGGTTGAGATGGACGCGGCGCAGCGCTTTCGACAGTCCAGGCGCCGACGTGCTGCTGCTCGATTCTATCGGTGAACTTGGAGGGCTGTTTTCCTACGCGGCCGTAGTATTCATGGGCGGAACTCTGGCCGATCGCGGCGGCCATAACATTTTGGAGCCGGCGATCTTCGGCAAGCCAATCGTTATTGGTCCTCATATGGAAAACTTCCGCGAGATCGCCGAATACTTCGAGGGACGCCAAGCTGTTCTGCGATTCGATTCCGGCAGTCAATTGCATGAGGCTGTACTGTCCGCGGCCTCTGACACGGGGCTCGGCGAACGCGCCCGCGAAGCAGCGGAACGGAACCGGGGAGCGTCGGGACGCATCGCCGACGCGGTTCTGGCCCTCTATGAATCAAGCTATCCCTCCGAACGGCACGTACAGCCGGTACATGCACTTCTATGGCTGCTCTCGGTGCTCTGGCGGGCGGGCAGCGCTATGGATCGGCGAGGCAAAAAGCGACGCGCCGCCCGGCTTTCCGTTCCTGTCGTCAGCGTGGGGAACATCACGACAGGAGGAACGGGCAAGACACCCGTGACGATCGAACTACTGCGCGAGTTTCGGGGGTCGAAGGCTGGCCTGTTGACGCGCGGGCACGGGCGGAACGCCAGGGAAGATGTGGTGTTTCTGGAGGGGAACGAGAGCATTACGCGGTCGCTCAGTGGGGATGAAGCGCAGCTTTGCATGCGGGCGGCGCGGGTTCCCATCGGCATCGGTGCAAACAGACATGCCATGGGATTGAAGTTGCTTCGAGCTGTGGATCTGTGTGTCCTGTTTCTGGACGATGGGTTTCAGCATCAGCAATTGCACCGTGACTTCGATCTTGTGGTCATCGACGCTTTGCGACCGTTTGGCGGTGGACACCTCGTTCCTCTGGGGGGCTTGCGCGAACCGCTCAACGGACTCGCGCGCGCCAGTGCGTTGCTCATCACTCGAGCCGATGGGGCTCCAAACATCAGGGCAATTGAATCGGTCCTGCGCCATTACAACTCCGCGGCGCCGATTTTCCATGCACGAACGGTACCGGTGAGATGGTGCGATGGCGCCGGAGGCGAATTGCAACCGGATTTCTTCCAGGACCATCGCGCGGTCGCATTTTGCGGATTGGGAAATCCCCAGTCCTTTCGGAAAACATTGCAGCGGTTGCAAATAGAACCTGTGGCCTGCTACGAATTCGACGATCATCACCAATACACGCCTTCCGAAATCCGGCGTCTGGCTCAGCATGCGCGCGACATGGGAGCGGATGTGCTTCTGACGACCGCGAAAGATGCAGTGAATCTGGACGCCGACTATCCGGCGATTGTGGGTGACGTGAAGCTCTGCTGGCTCGAGATCGGAACGGAGATCGATCGCAGGGAAGAGCTGTTCGATCTTATCCGGCAAGATTGCTTCTGAAAAGGGGACAGGAGCATTTATTGTTGGGCTTGTTCGGCGGCAGTCTGGAGAACCTCGGCCAACGCCTGCGCCGCGCTGATGTTCAGAGAAACCGATACTTCGAAGATTCCGTCGAGTTTCCCCGTTTCGCAACACCGGAGTTTGATTGCTACCCGCCTGCCGATCCAGTCTGCATTGGTCGCTGCCGCGTCGATGCTGTCGAGTTGGAGGACACGTCCCCGGCACGGTTCGAACGCCGGAATAGCATCGCGTAGTTCCTGGGGGAATGTGATCCAGTTGGGCAGCGTACGAGTCAGCTGAGTGCTCATGCAGTTAATAATAGATCTTCGATTGCCCGGTAGTCACCTTCGGCTGAAGGAATGCCCATCGCCTTTCGGATGGTTGCCGTAATCATCGCGGGCGTTACCGGATTGTCGCGCGGCTCGGCGCCGATGCGGTCGGAGCTGCCATAGACCTGCCCGCCCCGAATCCCCCCGCCCGCCATGAGAATGCTGAAACAGTGCGGCCAATGATCGCGGCCTCCGTCGGAGTTGATTCTGGGCGTGCGTCCAAACTCCCCTAATGCTACGACCACGGTGTTCTCCAATGTCCCGCTTTCCAGAAGGGAACCAAAAGCCCGGTCGAACTTAGGCCCGGCGACATCCCTGTAGCTCGATATCGCGCTGAACGGTTTCCATCCATGGATGTCCCAATCGATTCCATCGAAGACAGACTGCCTGGGCGGCAAGCCAAACAACTGCTCCGCCTCCGCATGCGTCGCTGCCGTGTGATGAACCGAGCGGATGATCGCATACTTATCCGCATGCCGGGCCATGCGTGGAAAAATCTCCGAAATCTCAATTCCCGGGACATTGGTTCGGATCGGCCGGAACGGTCCGCGTATTTCGCTCGGCGCGTCGGGCTTCATGTCCCAAGTATCGAGTTGAGACGGCCCGCCAGTAAGGCGCAGCACGATACACGAGCGTCCGGGCGCGGCATCGTTTTTGATGCGGAAAAAAGGCAGAGCGACGGAACTCAGGAAATCCCTGCGGCGTATCACTGGTCAGTGTACTCTTCGTGCCAGGCCATTTGAATCGCTTCGAGCTTGCCTTCGGTCGACTTCGCCGGGTCGCCCCGAAACCCCGGCAGCGCCGTAATCCATTTATGCAGATCGGTAAACCGCACAGTCAGCGGATCAACGCCCGGATGCGCCTCCATCAGAGCGAGCGCTAGCTCTTCGGAATCGTCCCAAGTGAATCCAGCCATCAGAATCATCGTAGCGGGTTCCCGTGCTATCCTGCCGGTGAAAACGTGTTCGCGCGCCATACCTGCAAGACCAGGTCGATCGCCCTGCTCGTCCTGACCGCGGGTTGTTGTGGGTTGTCACTTGCCCAACTGACGCCCCTGCAGAAGGCGGACAACCTCGAATCGTTCGAAATCGTCTGGCGCACCGTGCGCGATCGCCATCCGGACCCAAAACTCAACGGACTCAACTGGCAGGCGATTCACGATGCCACCAAACCAGCCATCGAGAGCGCTCAATCGATGCGGGAAATTCGGCGCATCCTGACCGCGATGCTGGCAAAGCTGGCCGCGTCCCATTACGCGATCATTCCTGGCGATCTCTACAAAGCCATCGATAGTCCGCAGGGAACCGCGCCTGAGGAGGGCGGCCCCGGCATCGTTCCGGTGATCATCGGCAACAAAGCCGTGGTGGGCAGTGTGGAACCCGACTCACCGGCGGCTCTGGCTGGTATCCGGCCCGGAATGGTTCTCGATTCCATCAACGGCGCGAAACTCACCCCCGCGCTTCGCCTTCTCGACGACCTGAAGGACCAGGAGTCGCAGCGGATAGTAGAACAGTCTGTTTCGAATAAACTGAGCGGCCCGGCGGACCAGGCCGTCACACTCGACGTCATCGACGAACAAGGCAAACCCAAACACGTTGAATTCGGACGTGCCACGCCAAAAGGAACGCTGGTACGGTTTGGGAACTTGCCTGAGATCCGTCTCTACTTCGAATCGCGCTCGCTCCCGGACGGCGCCGGGTACATCCACTTCAACGAATTTCTCGACCCCGCGTCGATCATGCCGCGGTTCGAAGCGGCTCTGAAAAGTTTTCGCAACTCGCCGGGCGTGATTCTCGATTTGCGCGGAAACCCCGGCGGCATTGGAATTATGGCCATGGGAATCGCGGGATTCTTCGTCGACAAAGACGGTCAGAAGCTCGGCGAGATGAGGATGCGCGAAACGACCCTGAAGTTCGTTATTTTCCCGCGCCCTGAAACTTATCCAGGCCCGCTGGCGATTCTGGTGGATGAAGGTTCCGCTTCCACATCCGAAATTCTCGCCGGGGGCTTGCAGGATCTCAAGCGCGCCCGCATTTTCGGCGTGCGCTCGGCAGGCGCGGCGCTGCCGTCCGACATTATCCGCCTGCCAAATGGGGACGGTTTTCAGTACGCGCAGGCCAGTTACACTTCGGAGAGTGGCAAAGTGCTGGAAGGCGAGGGAGTGACGCCGGATGTCATTGTGCGGCAAACTCGCGAAGCTCTGCTTGCAGGACGGGATCTCGTGGTGGAGGCGGCGGATGAGTGGATTCGCTCGACGCACCGCTAGGTTTTTCGCAGTAGGCGCTTTCGCCTGCGCGCTTTCATTTTCAGCACCGACAAACCTCCCCACGGCGGGCCAGATCCTCGATCGCTACGTCAGTGTGACCGGTGGCGCAGCCGCCTGGCATGCAAAGCACACAGAACGCGACGACATCGAAGGACGGACGCTCGACGGTTGGCGAGTCGTGCTGCGGGCCACGGTCACGGTGTCCCGATCCGGGAACGCCGTCAGCGAAATTCAAGTCCCGCAAATCGCAAGCGAAGGCATCTATAAAGGTGTCGCCTGGGCTTCTTCGCATTTCTCCGGTGTCCGCATCAAACGCGGTATGGAGCGCGACGAAGCAATCCGCGACTCCCGCATGCTCGAAGAAGCCGACTGGCGCGCTTTGTATCCGAAATCTCAACTCGCGGGCATTGAGGCTGTCGGAAGCGACCGCTGCTACAAAGTCCTTCTTCTCCCTTCACCCACGCGGAAGACCGAGTGGTTCAGCCTGTCTTCGGGCTTGCTCGTGAAGCGATCCGGATACGAACTTTCCACAACGGGCGATACTCCGGCCAGCTACACGGTTGAGGAGTGGGCGGAGCGCGGCGGACTCAAACAACCCGCGGTAATGCTCGCCTGGCGCGGCGATTTCGAGTACCGGATCAGCGTCCTGAGCACCATATACAACGCGAAAAATGCCGATATGCAATATCCCGCCGAAGTGGCCGAATACCTGAAGGCCGACCGGGCGGGGAAGGCGCTGCCCAACGCCGAAGAGATTATCGAGCGGCACATTTTTGAATCTGGCGGTCCCCAATTTTACGGGATGCTGCGAACCCAGAAGGTGACCGGTACTCTCACCTTGCTCGCGCGCAACATCGAAGGGCGGATGGAAACCTGGTCGACCGTTGGCGGCAAGTATTACCAATCGACCGACATTCCTGGAATGGGCAAGCAGGAAGAGGGCAGCGATGGCGTGATTGCGTGGGATCGCTCGCCGGTTATCGGACCTCGCGTAAAACCGAAGAAGAATGCGGCGGCGCTCGGCGTCACGCTCGACGCCGCCGGGATGATCGAATGGAGAGTATTAATCGATAGTGTCCGGACCGAAGCCGAGGAGCGCGTCGACGATAGGGACTGCTACCGGGTCCGCCTGGTTCCCCGCGATGGGTCGCAGGAAATGATTCGATGGTATGACCGCGATACCGGTCTGCTCTACCGCTCCGCTCTGGCAATCAAGACGGACATGGGCGCTTTGCCGCTCGTGATGACGTACGAGGAATACCGCAACGTCGACGAAGTCAGGTGGCCGTCGCGGATCCGCATCACGGCGCCGGGACAGGATACGCTGTTTGCCGCCGACGAAGTGAAACTCAACGAACCGGTTGACGACTCTGTGTTCGAAGTGCCGCCGGAAATCCGCGACATCGCGCAGAAAAAGGCCGAAATCGAATCGGCCATGCCGTGAATCGTGGCGCGGACGATCGCTTTCCGTCGTCGGCGTTTGTCTCGTAACTGGAAGAAGGCAGGCCACGGAGGAACGATGGCCTGCCCCACGCCTGACCAGGAGAATCTACCGGCGGCGTCCTTCGGATTTGAAAAGCGATAGATCGAATGCATCCGCCATCGCTTTATAACCAGCGTCGTTGGGGTGCAGGTGATCGCGGATGTTGTAAGTGGGGCGGATCTGTTTGGGGTTCTCGGGATCGCGAGTCACGGCGTCAAAATCGATAACGGCGTCATACGCTTTGCCGTTGCGAATCCACTCGTTCAGAGCCTCGCGAGCCGCCTCTCCCTGGTCGCTGTAATATGCAGCGCCGGCAAACGGCGTCAACGTGGCGCCGATCACTTTGATGCCGCGCATATGCGCGCGCTCAATAATCTGTTTGTGGGCCGCGATCAGATCGTCGGCTGTAATCGCATCGGGGCCAGGCGACCGCGCGCCCAAGCCGATATCGTTGATGCCCTCCATCACGACGAGCCATTGGACGCCAGGTTGGGCGAGAACGTCGCGATCGAAGCGGGCAAGCGCTGAAACACCCGCGCCATCGCTGAGAACACGGTTTCCGGAGATCCCCTGATTGACGATCGCCACACTGGCGGTTGCCTTATTCGCCAACAACCGCTGGGCCAGTTGACTCGGCCAGCTGCTGTCTGTGTCCGGCGTCGAAGTCGCGCCGTCGGTGATGGAATCCCCATAAGCGACGATCAGCCTGGTGTCGGGCGGGGCCATGACGTCTACGGAAGAAATCCAATACCAGGCCTGTGACTTCGTCGCGTCGGCAATCGACGGGGCGTTAGTGAAGTCTCCCGATTTCGATATGTAGGTTGTGTGCAGACCGGTGGAATGCGTGGTAGGAGTGGCGACCTCGCCTGGGGCGTAGACGCTGATTACGAGATCGCCGAGCTTCGGTACATCCAGATCCACGGGATCGCTAATGATATCGGCGCCGGGCGGAATCGTGAAGGAAGGCTTGCCGCTGAAGGTAAGAGCGTGATCGGATGCCGGGACAATCGCCGATTCTTTATCCCGTAATGCCACGTGCGCGGCCCCTACTTTGAGCGGAGCGGTGCCAAAGGCATTCGAAAGTTGTATGCGTGCGCGGCGTCCACCGATGCTGGTGTGGATCACCATGCGAACGGTTTGATTGTTGAAACTGGGCGGCGGCGGAAAGGGTGGCGGCTGATTAGCCGGGCTGGCAGTCGCCGGGGCCAGTGTCGCCGCGGGTGGTTGTGCAGGGCGCGGGAAGTTGACGCGGGCAGCCTGTGGAGATGCGGCCCACGTAGCTACCCAGTGGTCCTGCGCGGCCGCGACAGGGACGAGTCCCGATAGCAGCGCTCCCAGTACAAAAACCAAACCAGACGATATATGACTCAGATGTCCTGTTTTCACAGTAGAAATGATACTTCAAAAATGGCGTCGCTGAGGGGTATAATCTTCCGGATGGCAGACAGTCAGCTCGCGCTGCTTCGAGGGATCAATGTCGGGGGTAAAAACAAACTCCCGATGCGCGACCTGGCCAATATATTCGAGGATGCCGGATGTGAGAACGTGCGGACCTTCATCCAGAGTGGAAATGTTATTTTCACCGCGACTTCAAACGTCTCGAAGCGTCTGGCCGGCGCAGTCGTTTCGAAGATTGCCGACCGGTTCGGACATAAGGTGCCGGTGATCTTGCGGACCGCGCAACAACTCCGCGACGTGGTTTCCAATAACCCGTTTCCCCGCGCGGGGGATCTGCACGTGATGTTTCTGGCGGATCGTCCGATCCCGGTGAAAATTGCGTCGCTTGATGCTGATCGATCGCCGCCGGACGTGTTCCTTGTGCGTGGCCAGGAAATCTATTTACAGCTCTCGAATGGAGCGGCGCGCACAAAGCTCACGAACGCGTGGTTTGACTCGAAGCTGGGCACAGTAAGCACCGCGAGGAACTGGCGAACCGTAAATAAACTCCTCGAAATGATGTAGCGCCAGCGGTACAACCGTTACTGTCTGAGCGCGAGCCGCAGCGCAGCGCGGTCAGCGTCGGAGATCCCCGAATGCGCCGGTATGTCGGCGCGCGTTTTCAATTGCACGCGATAACGCTGGAAATAGGCCGTGATGTCGCCGCCGTACTGGAAGCTGTACATGATGTCGGCGAAGGCCCGCGTATGCACGAGGCCGAGCGCGTGACCGCTTTCGTGGAGGCACGTCAGGTACACGATCGTGTCGCGCATAACCTGCTCGCCACGGCCGGGCCCCACGCTGGGCAACACGTATATATTCGCGCCTCGTTTACCGTCGACTATCGTGGGTTCGGTCTCCCCATAGAGGCTCGATGTTCCGTTGGCCCAGTGAAGCCGCAGTCGCGCGTGTTCTTCGCCGGCGCTCTTCTTCAGCACGATCGCGCCCGCAGACTCGCGCTGCCACGCTTCCAGAGCCCAGCGCCCGAGTTCGGGATCGCCCGCCTCACAACTGGTGGATCGCGCCGTTTCGGGCGTGCAGTCTTCTATCCAGTACGTGTACTCTTCCGCGGCCGGCAGCAGCGTTGCGAACGCGAGACTCATGAGCGCGAGCAGACTTCCTCGGCCATTTCGTTGCCGCTCCCTGACGGTCGCGGTTCGGAAGCGCACGATTCTTACCGAACCGTGACCGTCAGGGAGCGGCACGAGATGGCTGAAGGCTCTCAAAAGCTCAACCCCGTTCGAAAGACATTCACTGCGTAAAAGTACAACTCCGCGTCCAGTGCCCGCTTGATATTCTCCGCTTTCCGAAAGCCGTGCTGCTCACCCGAAAAAAGCAGGTAGCCGACGGGCGTTCCTTTTTTCCTGAGAGCCTCCACCATCAGCTCAGTCTGATTCACCGGAACCACCTCATCTTCATCGCCCTGAAAGAAAATCACCGGAGCCGATAATCTTTCGGCGAACGTGATCGGCGAGCGCTCGCGATACAGATCCTCTTTTTCGGGATACGGCCCGATCAGCGAATCCAGATACCGCGACTCGAACTTATGGGTGTCGCGCGCCAGAAAAGCCAGATCGCTGACACCGTAATGGCTCGCGCCGCCGCGGAAATAGTCGTGGAAAGTGAGTGTTGCGAGCACCGTGTACCCGCCCGCGCTGCCGCCGGTGATCACGCTGCGGTTGCCATCCACCAGCCCCTTCTCGGCCAAGTCGCGCGCGCCGTTCACGCAATCTTCCACATCGACGATACCCCAGTTCGAGTTCAGCCGCTCCCGATAGGCCCGCCCGAAACCGGTGCTGCCCCCGTAGTTCACGTCGAGAACGGCAATTCCGCGGCTGGTCCAAAACTGAATGCCCAGATTCAGTGTGCTGGATGCCGCGCTGGTGGGCCCGCCATGACACTTCACGAGAAGCGGAGGTCTATCGCCGGCCGGGGCTTCGTAATTCGGATTGAAAGCCGGATAGTAGAGCCCGAATGCAGTCCGATCCTGTCCGCTCGGGAACTCCACAGGCTCGGCGTTCGAAAAGTGCTTCGCCACCTCGGCATCATCGGCCACGTTGGTCGATCTTTTCAGGATCTCCGTCCTTCCCGAATCGAGATTCAGAACGGAAATCCCGGCTGGCGCAGTCGAGGAACCCGCGCGAAAGACCACCCGGTCCTTGCCGGCACGAATCGAGGAAAAATCCGTCCACGGTACGTCGACGTTTTTGAAATCGCCCGAGGCGAGGTCGATCTGAGCCAAATGCCCCAGGCCTTTCGAAACGTAGGAGCACACCATGCGGTCGCTTCCCGCGAAAGCGTAAGTCGACATCCCGAATACCCATTGGGGCTGACCGAACTCCGCTTCCATAACCGCGAGAGGTTCCGTCGGCGTGCGCGATTTTTGCCGGTAGAGATTCCACCAGCCGGATCGGTCCGAGACGAAATAGAGCGCAGAACCGTCGGGTGCCCATTCCGGTTGAAACACCGACTCCCGCTCTCCGCCCGCAATCAGAAGCGGTTCGGCGGAAGGTTGATTCAAGGGCAGCACATAGAGCCCGGTCGCCATCCAGGGCATGTTGGGATGGTCCCAGGCGAGAAAGGCGAGCCAGCGTCCGTCGGGTGAAACTCGGGGAGAAGAATAGAAATCGTGCCCCGATGCAAGTACGGTTCCTTCATTGGCCGGGCCATCGAAATCGATGCGGGCGATGGTGTTGACCGGCTGCCCTTCCGCGCTGTGATCTTCACGAACCCCGATCCAGCTCCGACGGCGCGAATCGACCAGACCGTCCGCATATCGCCAGGCGCCTTCGGGAGAAAGCGGCATCGGCTGGTGCCCGTAACGATCCATGCGATACAGCCGGTGGTCGGCATAGTTCGAAAAATAGACCATTCCGTCGGCGACGGTCCACGCGCCGCCACCGTATTCGTGCACGCGCGTCCGGACGTTAAAGCCCTGAGGCGTGACATCTTCGGTGGAAGAGTTCCACGCCACGTAGCGGACCACAACCGACCGGCCGCCTTCCTGGGGCCGCGACTCCAACCAATAAATGTCATCGCCATCCAGGCGAACTTCGGATAGTCCGATGGATTGGGCAACTATCAGATCCGAAGTGATGGGAGATTTCCAAAAGCCGTAAGGAGCAGTTGTCACCGCTCCCTCACGCTGTTCACCCGGAAACATTGCGGCATTACTGAACCGCGCACGTAAGTAAGCGGCACTCTAAAATTCCTGTGCATTCTGAGTCATTATGACGCACGCAGCGCGTGCTGTAAGCTCGATGAGAGATGAAAGTATACGAGGTAATAAAAGGAAGCACGACTCTTGATGGTCTCCGCCAGTCCGAGAGACCCGAGCCGAAAGCCGGTCCTCACGAAGTCTTGATACGGGTCCGCGCGACATCAATTAACTATCGCGACCAAATGGTTTTGATGGGGCGCTACTTCACGGCCGTGGAACGCGATACCGTCCTGCTTTCCGATGGAGCCGGCGAAGTTGTTTCCACGGGTCCTGGCGTCACCCGTTTCAAAGCCGGAGATCGGGTGGCCGGTACATTTTTTCAAGTCTGGATTGATGGCCCGCGTACGAAGTCTTATCCTGCATTGGGTGTGCCGCTGGATGGCATGTTGGCAGAATATGTCGCGCTGCATGAGGATGGCGTAGTGGCGATACCGCCCGGTCTGTCTTTCGAGGAGGCGGCGACGTTGCCGTGCGCGGGCGTGACAGCCTGGAGCGCGCTGATGGTTCTCGGAAAACCGATCAAAGCGGGAGACACGGTGCTTTGTCTTGGCACGGGTGGTGTCTCGACCCAAGCCATGCAACTCGCGAAGGCAGCCGGCGCGAAAGCGATCATCACTTCTTCCAGCGACGAGAAGCTTGCCAAGGCCCGAAAGCTTGGGGCGTGGGAAGGGATCAATTACAAAACTCATCCGGAGTGGCAGAAGGAAGTCGCCAGATTGACCGGCGGGCGCGGCGTTGACTGCGTCATTGAAGTCGGCGGGGTTGGCACGCTGGCCCGTTCCTACGAGGCGCTCGGTTTCGGCGGGAAGATTGCGCTGATCGGTTTCCTGGGGGGCTTTGCGGGCGAGCAGAACCCGGTCGGGCTCATGATGAAGGGCGGCCACCTGCACGGCATAGGCGTGGGCAGCACGGCTATGTTCGAAGATATGAATCGTGCGATCGAAGTAAATGGGATCAAGCCGATTGTCGGCAAGGTGTTTCCATTCGACCAGGCCGGGGAAGCCTTCCGCCAGTTTGCGGCGGGCGATTTCTTCGGCAAAGTAGTTATCACGATTTAGGTCCCGACAAAATACCCGCGGTTTTGAGGCGGATGCGGAACAAGTGCGTGCAGGCCGTGATGTACAGGCTCTTGCCGTCGGAATCTCCGAAAGCGACGTTCGTCGGAACGATGCGAGGCCGCGGCTCGATTTGCGTGTATTGGGGCAGCTGGATCGTCCCGAGATGCTTTCCCGCTTTCGATGTAATCCAGACTTCGCCGGGACCAACCGCATTCGTGGAGTATAGATTGCCCTTGAGATCCGTCTTCATGCCATCGTTTCCCGCCGGAATGAAGAGGCTGCCGTTGTTCACCGTATCGTCGGGCAAAACGTCGTAGCGCATGGTTTTTCCAAAGCCGGCTGTCACGTAAAGAACCTTCTCGTCGGGAGACAGAGTGATTCCGTTCGGGAACTCGCCGGGGTGATCCTTGTCGCTGCCAAGCAATGTCACTTTGCCGTCTTTGATGAGGTAGAAACCGTTGTAAGGCAGTTCTCGCGCCGGACTGTCGGCGCCTCCGCGCATCCCAAAGACGCTGTCGGTGAAGTAAATTGCTCCATCGGACTTCATCACGACATCGTTGGGTCCGCTGAAGCGTTTTCCGTCGTAACGATCGGCGAGAATCGTGCGGGTGCCGTCTTTTTCCAAGCGAACGACCGTGCGGTCCGTCATCGCCGTGATGATCAGCCTGCCTTGAGCGTCGAGCGTAAGCCCATTGGAGCCGATCAGGAGAATGGCGAGCCGGCCGCTGAATGTCTGATCGCCGACGTTGCGTACGTCTTTGCCCGTGTAGCCGCTCTTTTCGAGAAAGACAGTCAACGGGTCGCCGGACGACCACTTGTAGATGACGTTCGCGGCGCAGTCGCTGAATAAAAGGTAGCCCTTCCTGGCATCGCGGACCCAGACTGGTCCTTCGGTCAGTCCGAAGTGTTCGCCCAGCGATTCCAACTTCGCGTCGGGCGCAAGAATGTCGTCGAGTGTCGGATCCAGCCTTACGATTCTGAATGGTTTGTCAGTTGAAACCTGTGAATGCAGAAGGCCCAAGCCCGCGCAAATCAGAATCGGAATAGGCAACAGCAGTTTTCTCATATAACGCCCCCGCCGGGAATTGACCATAGCAAGACGGCTCTGGTTTCGCAAGAAGGCCGCCCGCTACAATCGACCTCAGTGTTCCCAAAGGTTCTGATCGCCAATCGCGGCGAGATCGCGCTGCGGGTTATCCGCACGTTGCGTGAGATGGGCATTCGCTCGGTGGCCGTCTACTCCGACGCGGATCGCGCCGCCCTGCACGTCCGCAAGGCGGATGAAGCCGTCCATATCGGGCCATCTCAATCTTCGGAAAGCTACCTGAATATCGACCGTATTCTGGATGCGGCCCGCCGTCACGGCGCCAGTGCGATTCATCCGGGTTATGGGTTTCTGAGCGAGAACGCGCATTTCGCGCAGGCTTGCGAAGACGCCGGGTTCACGTTTATCGGTCCATCAGCCAAGTCCATCGCACTCATGGGATCGAAGACGGAAGCTCGTCGTGTTGCGAAAGCCGGAGGAGCGCCGATCGTTCCGGGCACCGAGACCGGCGTCGCTTCTTCCGCCGAGGCGATCGCCTTCGCGCGCGATGCCGGTTTCCCAGTCATGCTCAAGGCCGTTGCGGGCGGCGGCGGTAAAGGCATGCGCCGGGTGGATCGCGAGGTCGATCTCATCCTCGCTTTCGATGCTGCATCGAGCGAAGCCGCGCGCGCTTTCGGGGATGGCAGCATTTACGTCGAGAAGCTGATCGAAAACGCGCGCCACATCGAGATCCAGGTGCTGGGCGACAAGCACGGCAATCTGGTGCATTTGGGCGAACGAGAGTGTTCGGTGCAGCGCCGTCATCAGAAAGTGATTGAGGAAGCGCCATCGGCGTTTGTCACCCGGATCCCCGGGATGCGTGAGCGTATCGGTGAGGCGGCGATTCGCGCTGCGCGCGCGGCGGGCTACTACAACGCCGGTACGGTAGAGTTTTTGGCCGATCGGTCTGGCCAATTCTACTTCCTTGAAATGAACACACGCCTTCAGGTGGAGCACCCCGTTACGGAACTGGTGACCGGGCTTGACCTCGTGCGCCTGCAGCTTGAAATTGCAGCGGGCGAGCGGCTTCCCTTCACGCAGGATGAGATCGTTTTGCGCGGAGCCGCGCTCGAGTGCCGCATCTATGCCGAAGACCCCGCGAACAATTTCTTCCCCTCGCCCGGGCGCATCGCGCAGCTTTCGGAGCCATCGGGCCCGGGAGTCCGTCTTGATTCCGGCATCTATCCCGGGTGGACCGTTCCGGTCGATTACGACCCGATGTTGGCGAAACTTATTGTCTGGGCCGGTAGACGGGAGCATGCGATTGAACGGATGGTTCGGGCGCTCGGCGAATATCACGTGGGTGGGATCAGGACGAATATTCCGCTCTTCCATTTCATTCTGAACGATCCGGCGTTCCGAAAGGGTGACCTGCATACGGGCTACCTTGATGATTTGTTGAAGACGGTTGAATGGGACACGGTGCCTCCGCCGGAACTCGCCGGCATCGCGGCACAAATCGCCTCGTCGAGGCAAAAAGCAGACGAAACTGTCTGCTCCACCACGGCGGCCAGTTCCCGGTGGGTCACATTCGGGCGCGAGGACTTGTTGCGGTGAAGGAACCGGATGTCGTCGAAGTCGAGCCTGGAGTTTACTCGGTTATCGTCGGCTCGTCGTCCTGGGAAGTTCGCGTCGAAGGCAATCAAGTAACGATCGCTGGCCATAGCTTCCTTATCGAGGTCGACGACCCGCGCCAGTGGAAGCCTTCCAGCCACTCAGGCAATGCACGCGGCCGCGCTTCGATCACAGCTGCCATGCCAGGAAAGATCGTACGCCTGCTTGTTGCGGTGGGAGACGATGTCCTGGCAGGGCAGGGGATTCTGGTCGTTGAAGCCATGAAAATGCAGAACGAGCTGAAAGCCCCGCGGGATGGCAGGGTGACCGCAATTGAGGTCGGGGCGAATGACAGCGTCGTTGCAGGCGCCGTTCTCGCCACAATCGAGTAAGATGGCGGAATTCGACGTAGTGGGCGTAGGTCTCAACGCCACCGATACCGTGTTGATGGTCCCGCGCTTCCCCGCATACGGCGGCAAAGCCCCGTTCACCAGGGAGTTTTATTCTGTCGGCGGACAAGTCGCCACTGCAATGGTCACTTGCGCCCGGCTTGGCCTGCTCGCGAAGTACATCGGCGCTATCGGTGACGACGAACGCGGACGCCTCCAGATGGACAGCCTGCGTGCCTCCGGTATCGACATCGAACACGCCCAGCAGCGTGCGAATTGTCCGAATCAATCGGCCTATGTTGTGGTTGACGAGTCCACCGGCGAAAGAACCATATTCTGGAACCGTCCGGACTGCCTCGCTATCTCGCCCGAGCAGATTACAGCCGAACAAATCACCTGCGCGCGCCTCCTTCACATTGACGGCCACGATACGCCGGCGGTGGAGCACGCTGCGCGCATCGCCCGCGGCGAAAACATCCCGGTCACGGTGGACGTCGATACCATCTATAGTGGTTTCGAACGCGTTCTGCCGTTCGTCGATTACCTGATATCGAGTGCTGAGTTTCCGGCTCGCTGGACGGGAATCGCAGACCCGTTTGGTGCGCTGGCCGCGATCCAGCGGAAGTCGGGCATGCGCGTCGCAGCCATGACGTTGGGCGCGCACGGTGTATTGGCATATGCCGAAGGCCGCTTCCATTATTCGCCCGCGTTCGTAGTGAACTGTATCGATACGACCGGTGCGGGCGACGTGTTTCACGGTGCCTTCTGTTATTCTGTTTTGCAGCAAATGCCCATTGCCGATGCGCTTGAATTCTCCAATGCAATGGCTGCGCTGAATTGCACGGCGCCGGGCGCACGGGGCCGCATCGCCATCGCTGAGGAAGCCCGCGAATTCATGCAATCCGGCGTCGCCCGGCGCGAGCATCCGGCGATCGCCCTCAAGGTTCAGGCAGGCTGAATGTTTCCCCTCCGGGATGACCGGCCGACTTATACGGCCCCCGTCGTCACCACTTTACTGATCGTGGCTTGCGCGCTGGTGTTTTTTTTCGAACTGTCGCTCGACGATTACTCCCGGGATTACTTCATCAATTTGTACGGCGTCGTGCCCGCCCACCTGCGGCCCGTTACACTCCTGACTTCACTGTTTATCCACGGCGGCTGGAGCCACATCATCGGCAATATGCTCTTCTTATGGGCCTTCGGCAAGAGCCTCGAAGACGCCCTCGGGCATACCAAATTCCTGAGCTTTTACCTGATCAGCGGCGTTGCCGCGGGCATCGCTCACGTGGCCTTCAATTTGAATACGGCGTTACCCACCGTTGGGGCCAGCGGCGCCATCGCGGGTGTAATGGGGGCGTACCTCGTCAAGTTCCCGCGCGCCAGAATCCATACGCTGGTTTTCCTTTTCATCTTCGTTACGATGGCCGACATTCCCGCGGCCTTTATCCTCGTATACTGGTTCGTCACTCAACTATTCAGCGAGTACGGCTCCATCACGCAAACGCAGGTGGTCAACGGGGGGGTCGCGTATGCGGCGCACATTGGCGGCTTCGTCACCGGAATGATTCTGGTCCAGTTGATGGGCGCGCGCACCCGTTATTTTCCACGCCGCGACATCTACTGGTAGGATGTAGCGCCGGCGATCTTGTCGCCGGGGCGGGTTTACAAAATTGAATGCTCGATCTCCTTGCCATAGCCGCACATCCTGACGACGTGGAACAAACCTGCGGCGGTACTCTGCTTCGAATGGCTGAAGCGGGATACCGCACCGGGATCATCGACCTGACAGCGGGCGATATGGGCACTCGCGGGTCGCCCGAGATCCGGGTCTCCGAATCCGCCGATGCGGCGAAAATACTCAAAGTCTCCCACCGCGAGAATCTGCGCTTTCCGGATGCTCGCCTTGAAAATTCGATGGCGGGACGAATGACGCTCGCCCAGCGCATCCGCGAGTTGCGTCCGCGAACCGTCATCCTGCCTTTTTGGGAAGGGCGGCATCCCGACCATTACCGGACTGCGGAGTTGGGCTACGAAGCCTGCTTCCTCGCCGGTCTGCGCAAGATCGATCAGTACACAGAACCCCACCGCCCGTACAAGATCGTTTATTCATCCCTCTACGCCAACGTGACCCCGTCTTTTGTGGTCGACGTCACGCAATACTTCGAGAGGCGTATGGAATCGCTGTTGGCGTACAGGTCTCAATACGGAGATGTCACCGACGGCGCTAGTCTCTTTCCCGATGAGAACGAGATCCGGGAGCGTCTTTCCGCGACCGCCCGTTTCTACGGAAACCTGATCGGCACAAAATACGGCGAGCCGTTCGTAGTTAAGGAGACCATGCGAGTCGATGATGTTGTCACCCTGCAAGTCCCCAGCCTTTAACCAGAACTGGGTATGCACTTGACTCAGGTATCCCCCACAGGTAGTATGGTCGCCGAATGGAAGATTACCCGCGGACGCTTCAAGAGTTCGAGGCGCGATTCTCGACCGAAGAAGGCTGTCGCGAGTACCT
>Ga0182024_10002285_pt1 | contig 47918 bp, 48 predicted proteins | sample P32metaG_FD_120480 | JGI IMG/M metagenome (GOLD analysis project Ga0182024, IMG submission 120480) | Permafrost microbial communities from Stordalen Mire, Sweden - P3-2 metaG (Illumina Assembly) | ecosystem: Environmental > Terrestrial > Soil > Wetlands > Permafrost | place: Sweden: Stordalen... | reverse complement strand
GAGCTGCGCATCGCCACCAGCCTCATCGACTACATCTTCCGCCGGATGGCGCTCGACTTCCTCTCGGTGGAGGAGCGCTCAGACCTCGGGATCCTGTCCACGCAGGAGCGGACGCAGCCGACGCTGCCCGGTGTGGAGGAGATGGCGACGCCGTCAGTCGGCCTCGTCGAGGACGGGTTGAGCAGCGGGCGTGCGGGTGCCGAGCCGGCGGCGCAGGCTCTGGCCCGGGCCGAGCAGCTCGATGCGCCCCTCTGCTACAGCTGCGGCAACACCATGCAGCGGTCGGGCTCGTGCTACGTGTGCGGAAGCTGCGGTTCGACCAGTGGGTGCTCGTAGCGAGAATTTGAAGGGCTGTCCCTTTTACTGCGCGACCCACAAGATGTTGTGGTTGAGGACTGGGACGAAGCCTGCCCCCGAACGTCCGGGGACGGTGCCACCTTTAGGTGTCGACGTACAGTTCGATCTCGTTCCCGTCCGGATCGAGGACGTGCACGCTTTTCGAATGGGTCCGCTCCGCCTCGTAGAGGACGGGCGTTCTCGAGGCACTGAGCACACTCTGCACGAGACTGAGCGCCTCGACTGATGCACCGAACTTGAACGCCACGTGCGCGAGCCCTGAGGCTTCATGCTCCGGCTTGGGGGCGGCCGGACCGAGCTCAATGAGGGCGAAGTCGTGATGGACCCCCGGTGTCCCGAGGCTGAAGAACGTCATTCGCGGGTCCGAGTTCCGCGAGATGATCCGCATTCCCAATACGCTCGAGTAGAACCCTCCGGAGCGGTGCAGGTCGCTGACCTTGAGCACGACGTGGCCCAGCGCCTGGATGTGCACGATGGCTCCTTGGCTCCGTAGCAGCCAATCAGCGCACGCCGGCCAAGATACTGTCGCTGTCCTCGACGCTCATAGGCGGCCCGATCGGCCTGAGGTCGTGTGAGGAGGCGATTCGTGCCAGCTCGTCCATCGGCGGGAACGTCGGTCGACTAGGAACGACGCGCGCCGTGGCCGGAGCGCCCAGATCGCGAATCAGGTCCCGAAAGCTGGCGTTGTCGTGTATCAGCAGGATCCGTGCTTCTCGGTCACCGACAACCCGGAACGTGTGCGGCACGCCGCGGGGCATGGAGACCCAGTGACCGGCTCCGACGACGAACTCGCCATCACCACAGCGCACGACCATCTCGCCATCGAGGATGTACCAGGTGTCGTCGAGGTCGTCGTGGACGTGCAGCGGGGGCGCAGCGCCGACCGGCAAGGTCATCTCGAGTACGACGGTATCCATTCCCGGCGCGCAGCGATGTTCGACGACCAAGGTGTCAAGGAACCACCAGGCCTGCGCCTGCTCGCTCTTGGGGGAATCAACGACTGCTGTGGTCATACCGACCACCTCCTCGCCATAAATCTGTCCCGGATCGGTAGTAGTCAGGCACCCTTACGATTAAATCGTATGGTAACCTTACGATCATGTCAAGCGATTCCCTCGCTGGACACCATCCCATCGGCGAGGTCAGCCCGTACATTGGTGCCCTGCTGCGTGTCGGCTGGCAGTGGGTCCGTGAGCAGATGTATGCGGGCGTCGTTGCGGCGGGCTTCGACGATCTGAACGCCGCACACGTCGGGCTCTGGCGGTATCCGGGCCTCGACGGACTCCGTCCGAGCCAGCTTGCGGACCAGAGGGGGATCACGAAACAGTCGGTCAACGACCTGCTCGGGCACCTGGAACGACACGGGTACCTGGTGCGCGAGCCCGATCCGGCCGACGGAAGGGCTCGCGTGATCCGACTCACTTCCAAGGGACGGCGGCTTCAGCAGACAATTTACGCCGAGGCGGGGGCAGCCCAGCTGGGGATCGCAGAGATCCTGGGAGCGCGGCGCTTCGCCCAGCTGCACAGCTCTCTTGAGCTGCTCGCTGAGAGATTCACCGAAGCAACCGAGGACGACTAAGGCGCTCGCGCGTCACACCCTGTCGTAACTTGAGAGATGCGACCACTTCAGGGGGAACTGCGGTATCCCCGTTCGCCAGATCGGTGATGAGGGTCTGAGTCTTCAGCCGCTCACCTCGAAACACAACATCTTCTGGGTCGCGCAGTAAAAGGGACAGCCCTTAGAATTCGCGTTTGGTGACGTGCCTCATTCGCGTGGCCATGACGCACCTCCATAAGCCAAGCTTGCTGTGGCCAGTCTTTCATCGAGCCGAAGCGTGTCACCGCCCGGCACATGAGGGGATAATCAGCGCTGCTCAGAGCGCAGGGCTTTGGCCCACGGGCCGATGCCACCAATGCGCGTGATCGAGTACCGCACGACGAAGCCAGGCTCCGACCCCTCGGGAACATGGACTTGCGCATCAGGCAAGACGTAGACCGTGGCGTGCCTGACCATTGATTCCGCCGGCGATCGGACACTCTGCGACCAGGTCATCCCGTAGGTGCGCAGCGAGCCGACTGGAGCGAAAGCTCCGGCCAAGTGCGCTGTCACCATCGCATCGGCCGCCGTATCGACTCAGGTTGCGGGTCGGGTGCTCCTACTGGGGGAATCGCTGAACGTTTCTAATGAGCAACTTCGCGTCCTTCTGTGACGCGGGCGGTGTCGGGTGCGCCGAGCCGGAGGTGTTCGGCATGAAAGACCGCTTCATCGAGGAGGCTCGCCACGTGGTGGTCGTAGAGCGAGTAGGTGGCGATGCGCCCGGCACGGTGGCGAGTGACGAGTCCGAGCGTGCGCAAGAGCCGGAGCTGATGTGAGACCGCTGATTGCTCCATCCCGACGGACTCGGTGAGTTCCCCCACACTGGCGGGCCCTTCCCGGAGTCGTCCAAGAATGAGGAGCCGGCTCGGTGCGGTCAATGCGCTGAGAGTCTCGGCCACCGATTCGGCCGTCCCGGCATCGAGTTTGGCCTGCGGTGTACGCCCTTCGACCCCGTGTCCCACAGGCTCAAGGCTACCTCGGTCTAAGCGCAACCTGTTCGCATGAAGATGTGTTCATATATCGACCTACACTGTGGTCATGAGCAAGACCGACGACAGCGTGAGGGCTGCCACCCGGTCTTCGCCGGAATCGATCCTGGATCCGACGCCGGCATCGATCCGAAGCCGGATCAACCGCACAGGAGGGCTGCTCGCCCTTCCTGAACTCCGCTGGGCCATGGCGTCGTTGGCACTCTTCCTCCTTGCGCTCCTGACCATCGGCGCAGGTGGTCCGACGTGGCTTCGGGTGGTGCTCTTCACCGGTTGCTACGTGAGCGGTGGTTGGGAGCCAGGTCTGATCGGGATTCGAGCGTTGCGCAACCGCACCCTCGACGTCGATCTCTTGATGGTGGGTGCCGCCATCGGCGCTGCTGCCATCGGACAGGTGCTCGACGGAGCCCTCCTCATCGTCATCTTCTCGACTTCGGGTGCGCTCGAGGCCGTCGCCACCAAGCGCACCCAGGACTCGGTTCGCTCGCTCCTCACCTTGGCCCCGGAACAGGCCACCCGTCTCCGAGATGGTGTCGAAGAGCGAGTGGATACCTCCGCACTGGTGGTCGGCGACGTCATCTTGGTCCGGCCCGGCGAGCGCATCGGCGCCGACGGCATCGTGCTCGATGGCGCCAGCGAGGTGGACCAGGCCTCCATCACCGGCGAAGGGCTGCCCGTCTACCGCCGAGCTGACGACGAAGTCTTCGCCGGGACCCTCAACGGCGAGGGCGTGCTCAGAGTGCGGGTGTCACGACCGGCGGCTGAATCGGTGGTGGCCCGCATCGTCGCTCTGGTCGAAGAAGCGAGCGCCACCAAAGCAGGGACCCAGCTCTTCGTCGAGCGCATCGAGCAGCGCTACTCCGTCGGCATGGTGTGCGCCACGCTCGCCGTGTTCGTTGTGCCGCTCCTTCTCGGCGAAGCCGTGGAGGAGGCGCTGCTGCGGGCCATGACGTTCATGATCGTGGCGAGCCCGTGCGCGGTGGTGCTCGCCACCATGCCACCCTTGCTCGCAGCGATCGCCAACTCCGGTCGCCACGGCGTTCTCGTGAAGTCGGCCGTCGTGATGGAACAGCTCGGGATCGTCACTCAGGTGGCCTTCGACAAGACAGGGACGTTGACCGCGGGCATGCCCAAGGTGGCTGACGTCTTCGTGGGCGGCGCCTCTTTCACCGAGAGCGAGTGCCTGCGATTGGCCGCTGGTGCAGAGCTCCCGAGCGAGCACCCCATCGGCCGAGCAGTCGTGGTGGCGGCTCGAGATCGCTCACTTGCTGTCCCCGCGGCCGACGCCTTCATGTCGACACCTGGCCGTGGAGTCGAGGCCGACGTGGAGGGGCGCCGTGTGCAGGTTGGCAGCCCGCGCCTGTTCGAGGGTCTCCCTTGCGAGGCGGCGGATGTCTTTTCGGCGAGGGTCACCGAAATCGAGCTCGCCGGTGGCACAGCCGTCGTTGTGGTCGTCGACGACGCTGCAGTCGGCGTGCTTGCTCTCTCGGACCGGCTCCGTCCACACGCCGAGAGAACGGTGGTGCGCCTGGGGCACCTGACCTCAGAGCTGCCGGTGATGCTGACCGGGGACAATGACCGGGCCGCTCGTCGACTTGGAGCCGACGTCGGCATCGCCGATGTTCGAGGGGAGCTCCTTCCCCAGGACAAGGTCGATGCCGTCCGGTCCCTTCAGCGGGAGGGCGCTTCGGTCCTTCTGGTGGGAGACGGGGTCAACGACGCTCCCGCTCTCGCCGCTGCCAATGTCGGCATGGCCATGGGACGACACGGTTCGGATCTGGCGCTCCAGACTGCAGACGGAGTCATCGTCCGAGACGACCTCAGCACGATTCCAGCCGTCATCGAGCTGTCACGCCAGGCTCGGCGGGTCGTCAAGGCGAACCTGATCTTCGCCGCCTGTGTGATCGTGGGCCTGGTGCTCATCGACCTCGTTGGCCACTTGCCGCTTCCCCTGGGGGTTGCCGGTCATGAGGGCTCGACGGTGATCGTCGGCCTCAATGGCCTGCGGCTCCTGCGAAACAGCGCCTGGCGAACGGGTGAGGTGGGTTGATCCTCGCAGTTCGCCGTCCCGAGCCCCGGATCTGCCAGGCCCCCTGTCATCGACGCGTGAGCTGAGTGCCTGCTGCCCAGCTCCTGGACTTGCGTGTCACCAAACGCGAATTCCCACCGACATTCCACGCGAATTCACACTCGTAGCGAGCCGGCAACCGATGTCTCTGGTCGCGCTACCGGAGTTCCGGCATAATCCAGGAGATGGAGGGACCGGCCGAGCTGCAGGACAACACACACTGGAGGATGGCCGTCTGGGGTCTCCGCGTGGGATACCTCGGGCTGGCCGTCGCCGTCGCAGGCCTCGTGGTGATGTGGTCGGGATCCAGTCCATGGGTCCTGGCAGCTGGGGTGATTCTCTGGCTGGCCGCTGCGGCCGTCACCTTGGCCGGGTTCATCTGGGCGCGGCACCAGCTGGCCGACCGGCGACCCGGCCTCTGGTCGATGCGGCTCATGCTGATGCACGACACCGTCCACGCCCGGCCGTCGGCTTAGCGCTTCTTGTCGCCTCCGCCGCGGCCGTGACTTCTGCAGGTCGAGGTCCGTCGCGAACTCTGCACTTCTTCTACGGGAAGGAACAGCTCGTCATCAACGCTCGGAAGCACACACCAGCCTTCGCCCGACCCGGGCGGGGGCTGTTGACTTCGAAGCTCCCCCCTCCTATGCCCGCTCCTTCTGACGCCCTCGCCGGTATCTCTGTTCTCGACCTGACCCGGAACTTCGCGGGGCCGTACTGCTCGATGCTGTTGGGTGACCTCGGGGCCGATGTGATCAAGGTCGAATCACCGGGTGCGGGCGACGACACCCGCCAGTGGAGGCCCCCGGAGTGGAACGGACTGAGCGCGACGTTCCTGGCCGCCAACAGGGGCAAGCGAAGCATCGCCGTCGACCTCGACAGTGAGGGCGGCCAGGGCATCGTGCGGCGGCTCGCGGCGAAGTCCGACGTCGTCGTCTCGAGCTTTCGCCCCGGCTCGTTGGACAAGCGGGGTCTCGGGCACGAGTCGCTGCGGGCTGACAATGCACGGCTGGTCTACTGCTCCATCACGGCCTACGGGTCGCAGGGGCCGAAGCGCGATTGGCCGGGGTACGACCCCATCCTCCAGGCCGAGAGCGGCATCATGTCGCTGACCGGCTACCCAGAAGGCCCGCCGGCCCGGCTCCCGATCGCGGCCATCGACCTCGGGACGGCCATGTGGGCCTCGGTCGGCATACAGGCGGCGCTCCGCACCCGGGATCAGACCGGCGTGGGTGGGCTCGTCGAGGTCAGCCTCTACGAGACCGCGACCTGGTGGTTGTCCTACCTGATCGCCGGGTACATGGGCTCGGGGGAAGAGCCCCAACGCCACGGGAGCGGCGCGCCCTTCCTGGCCCCGTACGAGGTCTTCGCGACGTCCGACGGCGACCTGATGGTCACGGCGGCGAACGACGACCAGTTCGCGCGCCTCTGCGACGCGTTGGGATTCCCCGACCTCGCCACGGACCCGTCCTACCGCCAGAACGCCGACCGGGTGGCCAACCGGGCCGCGCTGCACGACCTTTTGCAGGCCCGCTTTCTCGAGAGACCAGCGAGTGAGTGGCACGTTCGGCTGCGGGAGCGGTCAGTCCCGTCAACGCCGGTCCGCTCGGTGGCCGATTTCGTCGAAGACGACCAGCTGGCGGCTCTCGGGATGCTCGTCCCGCTCCCGCACCCCGACGTGCCGGACCTGCGCGTCGTCGGCACGCCGCTCAACCTCGACGGCGTCCGGCCGACGTCACGGCGACCTCCGCCGCGGCTCGGCGAACACACCGAGCAGGTGCTGGTCGAGCTGGGTTACTCGCCACAGGAGATCGTTGCGCTGTCCCGGCAGCACATCGTCGGAGATGGCGAGCCTTCGTAGTCCGGCGCGCAGCACGGAGACGAACGGCCCTCGCGCTGCTTACGCTGCAGACATGACCGTCACCCTGAACGAGCCCGAGCGCCAGTACCTGCAGAGCCAGCCCCTGGCGCGCCTCGCCACCGTCGATGCGCAGGGCGCGCCCCAGAACAGTCCGGTCGGCGCGTTCTTGGACGACGAGACGGGCGACATTCTCATCGGCGGCCACGCCATGGGCGCCACCCGAAAGTTCCGCAACGTGAAGGCGAACGGCCAGGTGGCTCTCGTCGTCGACGACCTCGTCTCGCGGGACCCGTGGACGGTGCGTGGCCTGGAGATCCGCGGCACCGCGGTCGCGCTGGAGGCCGTCGACCCGCCGGTTCCGTTCATGAGCCGTGAGGTCATCCGCATCACACCCACGTGGATCTCGAGCTGGGGCGTCGACCCCGGGAATCCGGAGCGGCAGATCCGCCGTTCCTGACGGCCGCCGCGCGTCAGTGGGCTGAGGGACGGGTCGCGAGCCTGGGGAACAGCCGGGCACCGAGGTGGACGGCAAAATCGATGGCCAGCGCGGGCGAGACCTTGGGATCGGCGGCTGGAGGGTCAGGGAGGCTGTCGTCGTGGCGCGCGTGCTCGTAGAGCCCGTGGCACATGTGGCGGCCGAGCGTGCCGAGCGCGCGCAGGCTGCCCACCTGCTCCGCCTGGAAGGGCGGCACCGGCAGGGGTTCGATATCGGGCCAGGTCGCGGGAGGTCGTGGGGTCTCGAGGCTGAGGAGATGCCCGAAGGTGCGCGCGGCCGCCTCGCGCGCGGTGAACGGCTCGCCCAGGTTCCAGACCTCACGCAGCGTCGCCATGAGCGAGGTGTGGCGGTACTCGTCGGTGTAGACGGAGCCTGCGGGCACCCAGGGCGAGACGATCACCGCCGGCACGCGGTAGCCCGAGCGATCGAACGCGAACCCGAACTGCTCCTGTGACGCATATGGGTCAGGGGCGGGCACCGTCCCAGGGGGAACATGGTCGTAGGTGCCTCCCGGCTCGTCGAAGCCAACGAACAGCACCGTGTTGAAGGCGTTGGACCCGCTTTCGGACGCGGCGGACCGCACGGCGTCGTAGATCCGCCCCAGGAAAGCCTCGCCAGCGAGGATGGACGAGGGCGAATCGATCTCCACGTCGACGCCCGCCATCAGCGCGCGGCCGAATGCCGGGTGATAGTCGCCATGACCGGCCAGCAGGTTGGGTTCGATCAGGCAGAAGTCGGGCAACGTGCCGGCGGCGGCATCGGCCTCGAACTCGGCGTACGGGACGAAGTTGGTGGCGAAGCGGTCCCGCAGGCGTGCCATGTGGATGAACCCGGTGAAGGAGATGGGGTCGGGCTCGAGAACGTAGACCTTCCAGGTCTTCCCACAGCGCTCGAGACGGTTGAAGATCGTCTCGGCCGTGTTGTGGCGCATGAAGTTGGTGACCGGCCGGTTCACCACGAAGCCCGACGACGACCCAGCCGTCCAGAAGGAGCGGTTGGCCAAGGTCTGTGACGGGACCTCGCTGAACCAGTGGTCGAACACCCCGAAGCCCCGCGCCAGCGCGCTGATCACCGGGACCTGTTCGGGTGCGTAGCCCGTCATGATCTGGCTGTATTCCTGGTAGGTCGGTTGCCGGCCCAGCTCGAACGTGAGGAAGCTGATGTAGTCGGTGACGAAGCCCTCCATCGTCGACTGGGCGCCCGCCGGCGGTGTGTTGTGGGGCGCCACCATGTCGGTGGCGTCCTTGAAGCGGTTGGCCTCGTCGAGCACGTTGAACAGCTGGGTATTGGTGTGCTGGTACTCCTCACCCGGGTCGGGGTCCGGTGCGTCCATGCTGTCGGAGATCCCGTAGGGGACGATCCCGCCTTCCGCACCGTGCTCGGCCCAGGCCGGAATGGGATTGCTGAGGTCCTTTCCGATCACCCCTTCGAACGCCTCGACGTCCCCCGGCTTGTACAGGCGCCCAAGCAGGTTGTCGAACGATCGGTTCTCGAACAGCACGAGCACCACGTAGTCCATCGCGTTCTTTCGAGCTGGGGTCATCGGCTCCCTCTGCGCGCGGGCGCTGTGCCCAGCTGCGGCGCGGGGCGCGACCGTACGCTATCGCCGGCTTCCTCGGCGCTCGCCCAGCGGGCGTGGAGCGCTGGGCCCTACGGACGGCGCCCGTTGGGCATGAGGTCGCCCGAGCCCCACTGGCCGAGCGAGTTCAGCTGCACCTGGTCGCCCGTCGCCTCGACGATCTGGTCGCCGCCGACGTAGATGGCGGTGTGGTACACGGTGGTCCAGTCGGTCTGGCTGGTACCCCAGAACACGAGGTCTCCGGCCGACAGCGCGCCCAGCGCGACCGGCTGACCGGCGGTGTTGTACTGGTCGTCGGAGACACGGGCAAAACTCACGCCTGTGTTCTCCCACGAGGCCAGCGCCAGGCCCGAGCAGTCGTAGCCAACCGGGCCGTTGCCGCCCCAGATGTACGGCTTGCCGAGCTGCGCGAAGGCAAAGAGGACGGCCCTGTCGCCAGGGGTGACGGGGGCGAACATCAGGGCCTCGGTCGGCGGAGCGCCAAGGGCATCTCCGAACGCTTCGGCGGTGCCGTTCTGCTCCTCCACCCAGTAGCCCTGGCCAGAGGCAGACGAGACCACTCGCTCCGCCGGGTCGAGGCTGGGACCTCCGGCGGCGGAGCCGGCGAAGACGGCGTCACCGAAGTTGAAGATGCCGCCGTCGGACGCGACCATCCAGTACCCCTTGCCGTCCGGGCTGGCCGCCATGCCCACGATCGGTTGGACCAGAGGGATGGAGCCGGTGGAGCCGTAGAAGGCGGCATCGCCGAAGCTGAAGACGCCGCCGTCGGACGCCACCAACCAATAGCCCTTGCCGTCGGGCGTCGAGGCCATGCCCACGATGGGCTTGTTCAGCGCGATGGAGCCGGTCGAGCCGTAGAAGACGGCGTCGCCGTAGGAGAAGATGCCGCCGTCGGACGCCACCATCCAGTAGCCCTTGCCGTCGGGGGTCGCCGTCATGCCCACGATGGGCTTGTTCAGCGCGATGGAGCCGGTCGAGCCGTAGAAGACGGCGTCACCGTAGGAGAAGATGCCGCCGTCGGAAGCCACGAGCCAGTAGCCCTTCTGGTCATTGGCGGCGGTGATGGTGACGATCGGGTGGTTGAGCGGCAGGCTCGCCGCCGAACCGAGGGCGCCGGCGTTGCCGAAGTTCCACACGGCGCCCTGGGCGTCGGCCAACCAGTAGTTGTCCGACGGGATGCCCGTGGACGAAGTGGCGGTCCGGGCGCCCACCGCAGCGGCCGTGGCGGCGCCGGCCACTGACGCGCTCCCGACTCCGAGGGCGACGACCGCGAGCGCGCCCACGGTCAGGCGGCAGGCGGCTGCGGTGATGGCACCGAGGCCGCGTCGGACGGCAGACGACGATCCGGTGGACACGGCTCAGGGATCGACGCGCCACCTCTCTTCCTGAAGACATGCACTGGGGGGTGACGACGTAATTTGGGCGTGTGTTGCGTTTGCGTCGATCCGCCGACCGGATCAGACCATGACTTCTTGTGTGGCCGAAGGATGCTGTGGACGCCGACCCTCTGGCCACCGTCAGCCGGTGGCCTGACAGCTGAGTCAGCTCTTGACGAGGAACTGGTAGCTGAAGGGCGCCGAGACGGGTGTCAAGGTGAAGGTCCGCTGGCCCGACGTCACGATCACCTTGGTCCCGCCCGCACCGACGTCAACCTGAGAGGGGCCGAGGAGCAGCTCCTTCTGGGAGCTGCTCGGGTCGAGGACGCCCTCGAAGGTCGGGTGTTGGCCCGCCGCGCCGATGCTGACCCACGAGCGGCCGGTCGACGTGGTCACCGTCACGGCGTAGGCCGCGATGTCGATCCGGTAGGTGCCGGTCCCGTTGCCGGTCGAGACCGGGGTCACCAGGGGCACCTTCGATGATGCGGCCGATCCGTGGTGCTGGGTCGTGTGCGTGGTGCTCGGGCTACCCGTCGCGCTCGGGTTGCCCGTCTTGCTCTTGTCGATGATGCCGGCCTTCACGAGCCCGAGTGTCGCCCCCGCTGCGACCACGACCACTGCCACGAGCACGACCAGGACCCGGAGCCAACGGGCCGGACCGGGCGCCGCGGCGCGACGGCTGACCGCGGGGATCTTGTCCGTGTCCGCGTAGGTCGGGTAGGCGTCGCGGAAGAGTTGTCCCTGACTATCGGTCACAGGCCGTTCGACGATGGCCGTGGCCGACAGATCAGGCCTGTACCCCGCCTCGTCTGCATGCACGTCCATGGCCGTTTTTCGACCTCCCACGCCCCGAACTTGAACTCCGCCAATTATGGCAACTCAGCAGCCCCGGATCGCCCCGCGGGACCCCGGGGCCCCTCTGCACGGTACCGCTTGTTTCTCGCTACAGGATCGCACGCGGAATGGGTCAGGTGGTGCGCGGGCCAGATCGAAACGGGCCCATCCTCGGGAGAGCTCAGCGGCCCACGCTTCCGTCGAGGAGCTCGCGGGTGATGTCCATATGCCCCAGGTGGCGGGCCGTCTCCTCAATCAGGTGGAACACGGCCCAGCGGAAGGTCGTCGGGCGGAAGTCGCCCCGGGAAGGAAGGTCGAACGAGGTGACCTGGTCCAGGACGGCGTCGGCCCCTGCGCTCTCGCCCCGGTAGAAGGCGACGGCCTCGTCGACACCCCAGCCCTCGGGGAGCTCGAACATGTGGGCCCGCCAGGCCATGTCCATCGCCTCACCCGCGCCGATGGCTCGGAGCCAGAGCCGCTCGCTGTACCCGAGGTGGACCACAATGACGCCCAGCGAGTTGGCCGCCGGCGCAGGCTGCCAGCGCACCTGCGCGGCGTCCAGACCCTCGACCTTGAAGATCGCACTCTCGCGGAGGTGCTCGAGCCAGCCCCGGGCCATGGCCATCTCGTCGAGCGGCCGGGCCTCCTCTGGCCGCGGCACATGCAGCGATGGTGGGGTCTCGGCCACCCGACGCGTCAGGAGGTGCGAGTTAGGGAAGGTTCCCCGTGGTCGTCGCCGTCGTCGGCGTGACCAGGGTTCCGCCGCACACCGACGCGTACCAGTTGCCGATCGTTGTGCCGTCGGTTATCAGCTTCGGGTTCTTGCCCAGGGTCTCGAAGGACGCGAGAAGGGTCGTCACGCTGGTGGAGTTCTGGATCGCGGTCCTGAACTGCTTGACGTAGGAGAGCAGGTCCTTGAACGCGGACTGCACCTTGCGCGGGGCCTTGTTGATCGCCGCCAGGGCCTTTTGCACCTGGTTGAAGTCGAGGTTGTAGGCGCTGAGCATCGCCTGCTTGGCGGAGGCGAAGTTGCCCGATGTCATGGCTTTCTCAATGGCGCCTTCGGCCGCGGTCGAGCCGGACTGCTCGGACTTGACGTCCTTGCACATGGCGCTCTTGGGCGCCGACCCTTTGGTCTTCGTGCTCTTGGCGGAGGCCGCCGTCAGCGGCGCCAAGGCCAGCGTCAGGCCGAGCACGCCGGCACAGATTCCGACCCACCTCGATCGTTGCCTCACGGTCGCCACCTCCATGTCTCGCCAGGACACCGACGCTACAGCACCGCCTCTGGTGACACGGGGGATTGCCAGGCCTCTTTCGTGGGGCGGCTTCCGGTTTCGTGGGGCGGCTTCCGGGCTGCATCGTCGGCCGGGCGTTAGGGTGGGGAGCTGACGGGGCGTCAGAAAGCTTGGGGGCACGCGTTGGATGATCTGAACGGCAAGGTTGCCGTCGTCACCGGGGGAGCGGCGGGTATCGGGCGTGGCATTACCGAGTCGCTGCTTGAGGAGGGCGCACGCGTCGTGATCGCCGACGTCGAGGAGCCGGTGCTCCAGGCGGCGCTGAAGGAGCTGGCCGGTGCCGGCAACGTCCGGGGCATCGTGACCGACGTGTCCTCAGCGGCTTCGGTCGAGGCGCTGGCCGAGGACGTCTTCGCCCGTGAGGGTGTGTGCCACCTGCTGTTCAACAACGCGGGGGTGACCTCGGGCGGCGGCGGGCGGCCCTGGGAGCAAGAGCCCAACGACTGGGCCTGGTGCTTCTCGGTCAACGTCTTCGGCGTGGCCAACGGCATGCTGTCGTTCGTCCCTCGGATGATCGCCTCGGGGGAGCCCGGCGTGGTCGTCAACACCTCGAGCATGGACGGTGGGATCGCACCGGTCCCGTACGCGTCGGTCTACGCCTCGAGCAAGGCGGCCATCTCGTGCCTCACTGAAGCGCTGGCCCACCAGCTGATTGCTGCCGGGACCGATCTGCGTGCCGCCGTGTTCTATCCCTCGGGGGGCCTGCTCGACACGGGGCTGTGGACCGCTCAGCGGAACCGGCCCGACGCCCTGCAGCGGACGCGGCGGCGGCCGCCGGCGCCCGGCACCACGTTCGAGGAATTCAAGGCGCAGCTGGAGGCGGCGGGCCGTTCTGTCGACGTCATGGACCTGCGCGAGCTGGGCCGGTTCTGCGTGCAGGGTGTCAAGAAGGGCGATTTCATCATCGGCCACGGGCTCGAGGAGGCCGCGTCCATGCTGCACCGCCGGGCCGACGCGATCGGGGCCGGGCTGCTCCCCCCGGCGGCGTTGAGCTGATGACGGCCACCGCGCCGGGGCGGGAGCGCTACACCGTCGTTTCGGCCGACGGACACGCCGGCGGCGACATACAGGATTACCGGCCCTACCTGGCCAGCCGGTGGCACGACGAGTTCGACGCCTGGGCCGCCGGGTACGTGAACCCGTTCGCCGACCTGCTGGCGCCGATCGCCTACCGCAACTGGGACAGCGAGCGGCGCCTGGCCGAGACCGAGTCCGACGGCATCGCGGCCGAGGTGCTCTTCCCCAACACGGTTCCACCCTTCTTCACCGAGGGGAACCTGGTCGCCCTGCCCCCGTCGCCCGAGGACTACGAGCGCCGTTGGGCCGGCGTCCAGGCCCACAACCGCTGGCTGGCCGACTTCTGCGCCGCCACGCCGGGCCGGCGGGCCGGGATCATTCAGGTCTTCGCCAACGACATGGCCGACGCGGTCGCCGAGGTGCAATGGGCCGCCGAGACGTTCGACCCCTTCGGTGGGATCCTGCTGCCGTCGATCCCGCCCAATTCCCAGCTGCCGCCACTGTGGGAGGACCACTACGAGCCGCTGTGGCAGGTCTGTGCCGATCTCGACGTGCCGATCAACATCCACGGCGGCAGCGCCCTGCCCGACTACGGCGAGCACGAGGCAGCGCGGGCGATGATGCTCATTGAGATCCCCTGGTTCAGCCACCGGTCCGTCTGGCACCTCATCTTCTCCGGGGTGCTCGAGCGTCATCCCACCCTGCGCTTCGCCGTCACCGAGCAGGGTGTGGCCTGGCTGCCCCGGGGCCTGGAGACGCTGGACTGGTTCTACGGTCGCATGACCATGGCCAACGCGGCCGAGGCGAGGTTCTTCGGTGCGGCCGCCGCCAAAATGACGATGACGCCCACGGAGTACTTCGCCCGCAACTTCTGGATCGGCGCCAGCTTCCTGCGCCCGAGCGAGGCACCCCTGTGCCGGGATCTCGGTATAGAGCACGTCATGTGGGGCGCGGATTACCCGCACTCGGAGGGCAGTTATCCCTTCACGACCGAGGCGCTCCGGGTGGCGTTCGCCGACTACGCCGAGCCCGAGGTGCGGGCCATGGTGGAGTCGACGGCGGCGTCCTTCTACGGCTTCGACCTCGACCGGCTGCGGCCGATCGGCGACCGGGTCGGGCCGCAGGTGGTTGACGTGGGCCAGCCGCTGGCGCCGGAGAACTGGCCGACCACGACGACGTGCAACGCGTTCGACCCCACGCAGATCCTGCGTGCCTGGTGAGCAGAGAGGAGCATCCATGACGGTCCGTTACGGCGCCCGAGCCGCGCAGGTGAACCACGAGATCGAGGCGAAGAAGACCGACATCTGGTCCGAGGCGGTCACGGCCGTCTACGAGACCGATCCGGAGATCATCGCGGCCATACTGCCGCCGCCCCTCGAACCCGGCCCCGAGCCGCTGGTGCGCATCACCATCACCAGGGTCGAGATGCCTGGGTTGCCGGTCTTCGGTGCGGGATGGATCGGGGTGCAGGCGCGGCACGCGGACCGGCTGGGGGAGTACCCGATCCTGATGCCGATGACGACCGAGCAGTCGCTCATCGGCGGCCGGGAGATCAACGGGGAGCCCAAGAAGCTGGCCGAGGTCGAGGTCTCCCGCGACGGCGCCAATGTGTCGGCCCACATCGCGCGCATGGGCTCGGTGATCTGCGAGATCACGGGCAAGGTGACCGGCACCCGCGAGAACTACGAGCTGGAGAAGACCGACTTCTGGCTCAAGCTGTCGCCCTCCTGCGAAGAAGCAGGCGTACTCGACCAGGACCCCTTGCTCGTCTACGGCGAGAAGACGGAGCGGACGCGGCTGTACGAGTCGATTGAGGGCGAGCTCATACTCAAGGAGGCGCCCCTCGATCCGATTGCGGACCTCGTGGTGCGCCGGATGGTGGACATCAATTGGACGGAGCGGGCCTCCACGCAGGTCGGCCGCGTCATCGGGCCCGTGCCCCGGGCGGGGGTCGAGCCGTTCATCCACCAGCGCTATGACGACCTCTCGGTGCTCGGGGCGAAGCGATGAGCGACCGCTACCTGATCATCTCGGCGGACGCGCACGCCGGCTTGCCCGCCGAGGGTTATCGGTCCTACCTCGACGCGGTCTACCACCCCCAGTTCGACGACTATCTGGCGGAGCGCCACGCCAACCGAGACCAGCTGCTGCAGATGAATTACGACTACATCATGGGGTGGGAGACCGAGAACGAAGAGGGCTTGCGCGGCGCCTGGGACATCGACCAGCGGGACAAGGAGCTCGACGCGGACGGCGTCACGGCGGAAGTCATGTTCGCCGACGCCGATGCGATCACGGGCATGGCCTCACCGCCCTTCGGTGCGGGACTCTCGGCGGGTGCCATCGCCGACCCCGAGCTGGCCTTCGCCGGCGCCCGGGCCCACAACCGCTTCCTGGCCGAGATGTGCAGCCGCAGCCCGGAACGTCACGGCGGTATCGCGCTGGTACCCATTACCCATGGCGTCGAGCGCTCGGTGGCCGAGATCGAGTGGCTGGCCGGGCAGCCGGGCATCCGCGGGATCATGGTCCCCACCATGTGGCACGACCGGTTGCCCTACAACCACCCGGACTACGACCCGGTGTGGGCGGCGTGTCAGGAGGTCGGCTTCCCGGTGCACACCCACTCGGGTGAGGCGCCCCAGGAGGAGTACAACGACAACGTCGGGATCTACCTCGCCGAGGTGGTGTGGTGGGCGGCCCGGCCGATGTGGCACCTTCTCTTCTCCGGCGCCTTCGAGCGCTTCCCGCGCCTCAAGTACGTCGTCACCGAGGCCGCCGCCTATTGGGCGGCCGACATGATGTGGAAGTGGGACCAGTACATGGGTGGCGGCCACACCACCAAGAAGATGGCCGCACTGCTGAAGGGGAAGATCTCCAAGCTGCCCTCGGACTACTTCGGGGAGAACATCTTCATCGGAGCGTCCACCATGTCGCGCGAGGAGATACGGCGCCGCCACGTCCTGGGCTGCGACGTGGTCATGTGGGGGACCGATTACCCGCATCCGGAAGGCACCTGGCCCCACACGCAGGAACGCCTGCGCGGCGACTTCGGTGGCATCCCGGTGGAGGACGCCCGCAAGCTGTTGGGCGAGACGGCCGCGCGCTGCTACGACTTCGACCTGGACGCGCTAGGCCCGGTGGCCGAGCGGATCGGTCCCACGCCGGGGGATCTGGGGCAGGACCCCGCCTTGCGTACCGATCCCGAGGAGGTGCGCACGGCGCGCTGGTGGAAGGACGAGTACCAGGTCCAGGCACCGGGCTGAGCATCCCGCCATGAATTCGGGCCACATGGAGTACTGCGCCAGCGACGATTGGCGCCAGCTGGTCCACGAGACGATCCTGCCCGTGGCGTTGGCCGGCGTGGAGCTGGGCGACGCGGCGATCGAGATCGGCCCCGGACCCGGGTTCACGACCGACATCCTGCGCACCAAGACGGCGCATCTCACGGCGGTCGAACTCGACGAGGGCCTGGCGGCCGGCTTGGCCGAGCGGATGGACGGGACCAACGTGTCGGTCTGCGTCGGAGACGCCACCGCGCTGGACTTCGAGGACGCGCGTTTCACGGGTGCAGCGTCGTTCCACATGCTGCATCACGTTGCGCCGGCCGAGGCCCAGGACCTGGTGTTCGCCGAGCTGGCCCGCGTGCTCGTCCCCGGTGCGACGCTCGTGGCGGCCGACGGGGTCTACGGCGAAGGAAGTGCGGCCTTCCACCAGGACGATACCTACAACCCCATCGACCCCGCCGAGCTGGAGCCCCGGCTCCGCGCCGCCGGCTTCGGTTCCGTGCAGGTACGCACGTACGACCTCGGGTGGGTGTGCACGGCCCAGCTGACCTGACCACCGCGGCCGGCCCGAGGTGACGATCCTGTTCGCGCTGGCGGCCGCATTCTGCAACGCGCTGAATGTGGTGACCCAGCACAAGGCGAGCATCAGCGACCCCGGCCAAACCAAGGGGTGGCAGCTGGTGCGTTACCTGGCGTCGAACCCCTTGTGGTTGTTCGGCTGGCTGGCGCTGGGAGGGTCCTTCATCTTCCAAGCGCTGGCGCTGCACAACGGCCAGATGTCCGTCGTGCAGCCGCTCCTCGTCACTGAGCTGGTCTTTGCCCTCGTGTTGCGTCGACTCTGGATCCGCCAACAGATCCGGGACGTCACCTGGTGGGCGGCCGCAGTCACCTGTGGGACTCTCGCCATCTTCGTCGCCGTATCCGAGCCCACCGGAGGCCACGCACAGCCGACCAGCTCCGCCTGGGTCGGCGCCACCATTGCGGCAGGAGGGGCGGCGGCCATCCTGGCCCTTGTCGGGAGCCGCGGTTCTCCGGTGCGCAGAGCCGCGGCCATGGGCGCGGCGACGGCGGTCCTCTGGGCGCTCGTCGCCACGTTCATCAAGGCGATGACTGACACCTTGACCCAGTTCGGGGCGCTCGGAATGTTCGCCCATTGGCCGGTCTACGCGCTGATCGTCGTGAGCATCGTGGCCGAGGTCCTCGAACAGACCGCCCTGCACGTCGGGCCGCTCAGCGTCTCGCAGCCGTTCTTGGTGATCGTCGACCCCATCGTGAGCATTGTGCTCAGCGTGTGGGTCTTCGCCGAGATCTTCACCGAGAACGCCTTCCGTCTCTCGGTCGGCATCATCGCTTTCGTCGTCATGTGCGCGGCTGCAGCAACGCTGGCCCGCACCGCGCCCGCGACCATGGACGGCAGCGAGCCCCGCGGCGCGTTCGACTCGCCTTCCGGCTGACAGAGGCTGCCTCGGACTCTTGTCCCATTTCCAGTGGGGCGCGAACTTACAATGCCCGTGTTGGGAACGACTCTGGAAGGTAGCGGTGCACGCGGGCGCGACTGAAGCGACAGAAGAACGGAGCGGGGGCTCCGGGAGGGCTCGCCTGTGGGCGATCGTCTCGTTGGTGGCCGGCGTGGCCCTGGCTGTCGTGCTCGTGCTGTTCCTCGTGCACCAAGGCGTCTTCCTCCTGGTCGGACTCATCGGATTCGGACTCAGCATCGTGGGCGGGTGGTGGGTGGTGACCGAGCACATGCCGCGCCGGGCCATCGGCCTCCTGGGCCTCGGGCTCGGAGCCGTGGTCCAGGTGGTGGCCCTCCTCCGGGCGGGCGACGAGGATCTCACTTCCCTCGTGCTGCTGGCCGTGGCGCTGGCGCTCCTGGCGGTCGCTGTCCTGTCGGCTCAGGCTGCGTTCGGATCCGACCTGCGCCGCACGGCGTCGGCGGTCGTGCAGAGGGCCCTTCCACCTCGGCACGCAGTGCTCTTGTGCAATCCGTGGTCGGGTGGCGGCAAAGTGGCGAAATTCGGGCTGGTCGAGGGGGCCAGGTCCCTCGGTGTCGAGACGGGGATCCTGGACCAGGGGCTCGATCTCGAGGCCCTGGCCCGTGAAGCCGTGGCCGCAGGAGCGGACTGCCTCGGTATGGCGGGCGGAGACGGCTCGCAAGCGCTCGTCGCGTCGATCGCGGTCGAGAAGAACCTGCCGTTCGTGTGCGTGTCAGCGGGGACCCGCAACCACTTTGCCCTCGATCTGGGTCTCGACCGGCGCGACCCGCGCAAGAGCCTGCGGGCCTTCACGGACGCCGTCGAGCGCCGCATCGACTACGCCACCGTGAACGATCGGTTCTTCGTGAACAACGTGTCACTCGGCGTCTACGCCGCCATCGTGCAGCAGGAGGGTTATCGCGATGCGAAGGCCGAAACGACGCGCCGACTGCTGCCCGACATGCTCGGCCAGCGCGAGGAGCCGTTCGACCTGCAGTTCGTCACACCCGAAGGTGAAGAGGTCGACGGCTGCTTCTTGATCATGGTGTCGAACAATCCCTACGTGCTCGGACCGTCCCTCGACGTCTCGCAACGCCGCCGCCTCGACTCAGGACGGTTGGGCGTCTTTGCCGTGAGTGCAAGCACCGGTGCGCAGGCGGCGCAGGTGGTCACGCTGGCGTTGGCAGGAAAGGGCTCGGCCAGTGGATCGGGTTACCAATTCGACTGCGACACCTTCGAGGTGCGCTCCCGGTCGGGCAAGGCCTACGCCGGGATCGACGGCGAGGCCCTCGAGCTTGAGACGCCCCTCCGGTTTCGTGTCCACCCCGGTGGCCTGCGCATGCTCGTGCCTGAGGGGAACGTTGAGGCAGCGCTCCGTCGACAGGCACGCGATGTCCATGTGAGCGACCTCTTCGCGCTGGCCACCTCGGGGACGGCCCGCAGGGCGTGAATCAGTCGCCGTTCAACCGGCGAAGTCCCAGCTCTCGCCCTTCTCGTAGTGGTGCAGCACGTTCTTGGCGATGAGGATGCGGTGCACCTCGTCGGGGCCGTCGGCCAGACGCAGCGTGCGGGCGCCGAGGTACATCTGGGCCAGCGGAAGGTCGCTGGTCACGCCGGCCGCCCCCCACACCTGGATGGCCCGGTCGACGACGCGGCTGTAGGCCGCCGGCACGAACACCTTGATGGAGCTGATTTCGGTACGGGCTTGCGGGTCGCCCTTGTCCACCTTCTCGGCGGCATGGATCGTCATCAGCCGGGCGGCCTGCAGGTCCATGTAACTGTCGGCCACGAAGCCCTGCATGAACTGCTTGTCCTTGAGGAGCCCGCCGTGCACCTCGCGGGTCAACAGGCGCTCGACCATCAGGTCGAAGGCGCGCCACATTTGGCCCACCGAGTTCATGCAGTGGAAGATGCGACCGGCGCCGAGCCGGTCCTGCGCCGCCCGGTGCCCGTCGCCGACCTGGCCCAGCAGGTTCTCGTAGGGGACGCGGACCTGGTCGTAGCGGACCTCACAGTGATCCGACTTGGCGCTGCCCCAAATGCCGATGCCGCGCTCGATGATGACGCCCGGGTTCGAGGTGGGCACGATGATCTGGACCATCCGCCCCGGACCCTCGTCGTCCTTCGAGTCCTTGGCCCGGCACATCACGATGAAGAAGTCGGCCGCCAACCCGTTGGACGTGAACCACTTGTGCCCGTTGATCACCCACTCGTCCCCCTCGCGGATGGCGGTTGTCTGAATCGAACGCGGATCCGAGCCGGCGTTCTCGGGCTCGGTCATGGAGAAGCCTGACTGCATGGTCCCCTCAATGAGGGGGAGGAGCCACTTCTGCTTCTGCTCCTCGGTCCCGTACTTGACGAGGATGGTCTGGTTGCCCGAGTTCGGTGCCACCACGCCGAACAGCGACGCCGCGCCGATGGCGTAGGCAAGGATCTCGTTCATGTAGGCGTGCGCCATGAAGTCGATGCCCATGCCGCCGTACTCGGGCGGGAGGTGAGGTGCCCACAGCCCCTCGGCCTTCACCTTGGCCTGGATCTCGCCGCGCAGGGCCTTGGCCTCGGCCCGCTCGGCCTCGGTGACGTCGCGGCCTCGGGCGTGCCAGAGCACGGACTCATTGGGCAGGATCTTTTCGTTGACGATCCGGGCCGTGCGCAGCCGGATGTCGTTGATGTGGTCACTGAGCCCTTCGTTGGGCGTGACGTTGATGGGCATGGGTCAACCCCCTGGTCGTCGTCTGTTCCGGCCGAACCTTACGCAGATTCGCCGGGTCGTTTCGTCCGGGCGACCCAGCGCCCGATCAACGCCCGCTCGTAACGCCCGCGACCGACGAAGCTCACCACCCAGCGGGTCAGTGCGCCGAAGCGGTTCTTGAAGCCGGTGAGGAAGGTGATGTGCACGACGAGCCAGAGTAGCCAGCCGATGAACCCACCGACCCGGACCGGGCCGATCTTGGCGACGGCGGTGAAACGTGAGATCACGGCCAGCGTCCCGAGGTCGCGGTACTTGAACGGTTTGGTGGGCTCGCCGTCCAGGCGGCGCAAAATGGAGTGGGCGGCGTGCGCGCCCGACTGGATCGCCACCTCGGCCACGCCCGGCAGATCGCCGTGCGCCATCAGGTCGCCCACCACGAAGACCTCGGGGTGGGTGGGAAGCGAGCAATCGGGATTGACCAGGACCTGGCCGGCCCTGTTGGTCTCCGCTCCGGCCGCGCCGGCGAGGGTGGCTCCCAGACTGGCGGCGCGCGTCCCGGCGGCCCATACCTTGGTGGCAGCGGGTATCCACTCGGTCGAACCGTCCTGCTTGGTGATCTCGACACCCTTGTCGTCCAGATTGGTCACCAAGGCGTTGAGGTGGATCTCCGCACCCATCCGTGTGAGGTCGCGCGCCGTCAGGCGCGAGAGGTACGACCCCATCGACCGGTTGAGCCCGTCGGTGCCCTCGACCAGGACGACGCGGGTGTCGACGGGATCGATCATGCGGTAGTTGCGCCGGAGCGCGCGCCGGGACAGCTCGCGCAGCTGGCCGGCCATCTCCACCCCGGTCGGGCCGCCACCCACGACGACGAACGTCATGAGCCGCCGGCGCTCCTCGGGGTCCATCTCGGCCTCGGCCAGCTCGAAGGCGCCGAAGATGTTGCCCCGGAGAGCCAACGCGTCGTCGAGCGTCTTCATGCTGCACGAGTTGGCGCGGAACTCGTCGTGACCGAAGTAGGAGCTCGAGGCCCCGCCGGCCACGATGAGGCTGTCGTAGCCGATGCTGATCTGCTTGCCGAACTCGTCGAGGTGGACCTTGCGGGCTTCGACGTCGATGTCCTCCACCTCGCCCAGGATCACGCGCAGTGCCGGATAGTTGCGGAAGACGTCGCGGATGGCGGGTGCGATCTGGCCTTCCGAGAGGATCCCGGTGGCCACCTGGTAGAGCAAGGGTTGGAAGAGGTGGTGGTTGGTCCGGTCGATCAGGGTGATCCGCACGGGCGCCCGCTTGAGGGCGCGGGCGGCGAAGAGGCCGCCGAAGCCCGAGCCGATGATGACCACGTGATGCCGCTGGTCATCGACGCGGGTCCCGGTCACAGGAGCCGGTCCACGACGGTCTGGACGTACTGGGCCAGCGGCATGGTGCGCACCTCCTCGGGGGTGAACCAACCGACGGCGTCGGTCGTGCCGTCGACCTCGGGACGCAGGGTCCCCGACCACGAGTCCACCCGGTAGATGATCCGTACGGTGTGGAGGCTGGTGCCGTCGGGAATCGTCCGCACGTCCGAGAGCACGTCGAGCAGGAGCCCCACCTTGACGGTCAGCCCCGATTCCTCCTCCATCTCCCTGGTGAGCGAATCCGTCGGGCACTCGCCGTGGTGCACGCCGCCTCCGGGCAGGAACCAGCGGCCCTGCAAGGTGATGGCGGGCGAGGCCCGGGCCAGGAGGATCCGCCCCTCGTCGTCCCGGGCCACGCCGTAAACGGCGATCCGCTGGCGTTTCTTGGTCCCGGGCACTGCTCAGATGCTGGTCCCGAACCGGTCCGTCCGCCAACTCCTCGGGAAAGTACCCTGGCCGCGGCCTTCGCGGGCCAGATCGAAAGGGGTGCACCCGTGGACACCGCGGCCGAGCTCGAGGCCATACGTCGCTTGAAGTACGCCTACTTCCGGACGCTCGACCTGAAGCAGTTCGACGACCTGGGAGCGCTGCTGACCGAAGACGTCACCGCGTCCTACGAGGACGGCAAGACCGTGCTCCAGGGCCGGACGGCCATCGTCACGTGGCTCAGCGCGGTCCTGGGCGACACCGGCATGGTGACCGAGCACCACGGTCATCACCCCGAGATCACCTTCACCTCGGACACCACTGCGCAGGGCACCTGGTACCTGCAGGACCGGGTCATTGTGCCGGCGGCCGACCTCGAGATCGCCGGCACCGCGTTCTATGCCGACCGCTACCGGCTGACCGGCGAAGGCTGGCGTATCGCACATACGGGCTATACCCGGGTCTTCGAAGAACACCGCACCCACACGACGCTGCAGCTGCGCTCGTTCACCTCTCGCTTCGACCCTCCGGGCTGAGCGGCCCGGCCCGCGTCAGGGGCGGGTGGCCGGGCTGAGAGTGAAGGCGGGATCGAACAGGGTGGTGGGCTCCAGCACCTTCTCGATCGCCTCGACGAAGTCGGGCTCGAGCACGACGTCGAGCGCCTTGACGTTCTCGGCGATCTGCTCGGGCCGGCTGGCGCCGACAATGGCGCTGCTCACGTTCTCGTTCCGCAGCACCCAGGCCAGAGCGACGGACGCCGGGGTGTAGCCCGCCTCGCGGCACAGCGCGGCATAGGCCTGCACCGGCTCGAGGACCTCGTCGCGCAGCAGCCAGCTCATCTCGCCGCCCTCCGGGCCCGTGGCCCGCGAGCCCGCCGGCGCGCCGGACTGGCCAGGCAGGTACTTCCCGGTCAGGACGCCCTGCGCCAGGGGGGACCACACGATCTGACCCACACCCTCCTTCTCGGACAGCGGGACCACTTCTGCCTCGATCACCCGCCAGAGCAACGAGTACTGCGGCTGACTGGAGACGATGCGGTCGAAGCCCATCTCGTCGGCCAGCCGCAGCGCGTCCGCGATCTGCTCGGCCGTCCACTCGGAGACGCCGATGTAGTGGACCTTGCCCTGGCGCACCAGGTCGTCGAAGGCCCGCAGCGTCTCCTCCAGGGGAGCCTCGTAGTCGAAGCGGTGGGCCTGCAGGAGGTCGACGTGGTCGGTCTGCAGCCGCACGAGCGAGGAGTGGAGCGACTCCATGATGTGCTTGCGCGAGAGGCCGCGGTCGTTGGGGTTGGGCCCTGTCGGCCAGTAGACCTTGGTGAAGATCTCTACCGATTCGCGCCGCACGTGCTTCAGCGCCCGGCCCAGCACCGATTCCGCCGCGCCGATGGCGTAGACGTCGGCCGTGTCGAAGGTGGTGATGCCGACGTCGAGTGCCGCTTTCACGCACGCCGCTGCCACATCCTCCTCAATCTGGCTGCCGTGGGTGATCCAGTTGCCGTAGGAGAGGGCGGAGACGAGCATGCCCGAGCGTCCAAGGTGTCGGTAGTCCATGGCCACGGAGCGTACCCGGGTGCTCGTACGCTCGTCGGGTGCCTGGAGACGACACGCTGCACGTGCACCGGGGGCTGGACCTCCCGCTCTCGGAGATCTCGTGGCGGGCGACGACGTCGGGCGGCCCCGGCGGACAGCACGCCAACCGGACGCTCAGCAGGGTGGAGGTGCAGTTCGACGTCGGTGCGTCCCAGACGCTCGGCCCGCGCCAGCGGGCCCGCCTCCTCGAACGAGTGGGCGTGGTGGTGCGGGCCAGTGCCTCGGATTCGCGATCGCAGGCGCGGAACCGCGAGCTGGCGCTGCAGCGCCTGGCCACCAAGCTGGACACCGCACTCCGGGTCCAGCCCACCCGGGCCCCGACGCGGCCGACCAAGAGCTCCCAGGTGCGGCGAGTCGATGCCAAACGACGCCGCTCTCAGACGAAGAAGCGCCGCCGGCCGCCCGGGGAGGACGACTGACTTCAGCGGTGCGGCCGATCCCTCAGGCGATGAAGTGGAAGCCCGAAAGCGCCGGTCCGAGCCCGTGGTCGAGACTGGCCAGCAGCTCCTCGTCCTCATCGGCCCGCGGGCCTCGGAGCGCGGTCAGGGCGGCGTAGCCCTGGGCCACCAATGTGGCATCCTCGGCGCCGGAATCGGCCAGGCCGAGGTCGCCCGAATGCGGGAAGGGCGACCCGACCGTCAGCACGATCTCACCCTTCTCGTCCGGCTCGCCCTCCATGACCGAGCGCGCCGCCTCGGCCGCGGCCGGTCCCTCGATCTCCTCCATGTTGGGCGCCTCCCAGGTGTTGGCGCCCCGGGCGGACTTGATCAGGCCGGCCCCGCTCACCCGGGCCCAGCGCAGGCCGCGGATCTCCGCCAGCGGGAGATGGGGCACGTTCAGGTTGAGGACCGTGCGCACCGGCGCGGCGACCAGCAGCGGGATGAGGGCCACGGCGAGGTCGGCGGCCGATTCCCATGGGTCGGGCTCGCCGCCCACGCGCAATGAGACGGCGAGGGCGCTGATCCCGAGCTGGCTGGCGGTCAACGCGGCGCCGACCGTCCCGGAGTGCAGCACGGAGCGACCCACATTGACCCCGTGGTTGATGCCGGAGAGCACGAGGTCCGGCTTGGGCCCGACGGCTCCGAGGGCGCCGGCAATGACCGAGAGCGCGGGGGACGCATCGAGCCCGTACGCCTCCACCGCCTCGGCGCCCTCGATGGAGGCGCGCTGATAGGGGATGGTCGTGTGATCCGTCACCGAGCCGACCGCGGCTCCGGCGCCGCTGAAGTTGGAGCTGGGCGCCACCACGATGATCTCGTGCGCGGGGTCACCTCCCGCCCGCGAAGCCCAGGCCGCCAGTGCCCTCGTGAGCGCCGCCAGCCCAGGGGCGCTCACGCCATCGTCATTGGTGACGAGAATCCTCACGGTGAGCTCACCCTACCGCCGACAGTCCTGAGGCTCCGGGCCCGTCCATCCCCGGTTCGGGTCCGTGTCACCGGGACGTCACACAGGCCGCCAGAGCCCCTCACCCACGCCGAGGCCCTGGTCTGCTTCAATTCAGTCGCAATGGCCGCCCCGTCGCCCAGGATCTCCGTCGCCTCACCCACCGGACAGCAGTGGCGCATCGGGCACGGCCGCCAGGAGGTTGTCGTCTGCGAGGTGGGCGCCACCCTGAGGGCCTACTCCGTCGGCCCGACCCCCGTCCTCGACGGTTTCGGCGCTGACGAATGGTCCCATTCGGGCCGGGGCCAGGTGCTCGCCCCCTGGCCCAACCGCCTGGCCGACGGCCGCTACGAGTTCAACGGGGTGCGGGCCCAGGCCGCACTCGACGAGCCGGAGCGTCGCAACGCCATCCACGGCCTGGTGCGCTGGATGCCCTGGACGCTCCAGACCCGGCACCAGAACCAGCTCTCCCTCCGCCTGCAGCTCCACCCCTCGCCCGGGTACCCGTTCTCGCTCCTCCTGGAGATCGACTACCACGTGGGCCGGGAGGGCCTGACCGTCACGACACGGGCCCAGTCCCTGGAGGAGGGCCCGATCCCCTTCGGCCTCGGGTTCCATCCGTACCTCCGCGCCGGGGCCGACGTGGTCGACGGCGCGATTCTCCACGTCCCCGCCCGTCACACCCTCGACATGGACGACCGCGGACTCCCCACGGGAGGCCTCACGCTGGTCGAAGGCACCGACCGGGACTTCACCGCGGCGCGCTTCGTGGGCCCGGCCGTGCTGGACACCGCCTATACGAGCCTGGAGCGGGATGCCGCTGGTCTGGCCCGGGCCACGCTCGATGTTCCGGGCGGGGTGGGCGGGGCGGCCCTGTGGGTGGATCCCGGCTTTCCCTACCTGATGGTGTACACGGGGGACACGCTCGGCGAAGTACAGCGCCGCCGGCGGGCGGTCGCCATCGAGCCGATGACGTGTCCGCCCAACGCGCTGCGCACCGGCATCGACGTCGTCGTGTTGGAACCCGGAGCCGAGTGGACGGCCCGCTGGGGGATCGAACCCCAGTGACCGCAGCACAGTGAGCGGCGCCTCCCTGGAGGGCCAGGTCGTCGCCGTCACGGGTTCCTCCAGCGGCATCGGCGCCGCCACGGCACAGGCGTTCGCTGCCGAGGGTGCCGCGGTCCTGATCAACTCGGCGCGTTCGGTCGAGGAGGGCGAGGCTGTCGCCGCCTCCCTCCCTGACGCCTTCTACGTGCAGGGTGACATCACGGAGCCGGGCGTGCCCGACCGCCTGGTGGCCGCCGCCCTGGATCGTTGGGGCCGCCTCGACACCCTGGTGAACAATGCCGGGACGACCGCCGTGATTCCGCACCACGACCTCGCGGCGGCCTCCGTCGACGTATGGCGCCGCATTTTCGAGGTCAACGTCTTCGGGACATGGGCCATGTCGGTGGCCGCCCTCCCGGCCCTGCGCGAGGCTCGCGGCTCGGTGGTCAACGTCTCGTCGGTGGCGGGCGTGCGGCCGACTGGCTCCTCCATCCCGTACGCAGCCAGCAAGGCGGCCGTCAATCACATGACGGTGCTGCTGGCCAAGGTGCTCGGGCCCGAGGTCCGGGTCAACGCCGTCGCCCCGGGCCTGGTCGACACACCGTGGACGGCCGACTGGGATGTGGTGCGCGAGGTGGTCACCCAGGTGACGCCGCTCAAGCGTTCAGGGCAACCCGAGGACGTCGCGGAGGTGATCCTGTCGCTGGCGCAGGCCAGCTATGTCACCGGTCAGGTCGTGGTGATCGACGGCGGGCTCTCCCTGACGACCTGAGTCGTCTCAGCCCGGCGACATGACGATCCAGCGCAGGGCGGTGGACAACGCGCGCGCGAGCGGCGTGACAGCGGCGGTGTCGACCAGCAGATCGAGCGGGCCGGCGATGGAGAGCCCCAGCTCGCGCCGGGCCCAGCCGGGCAGGACGCCGATCGCGGCGGCCACGACGAGGGAGTAGACCGCCCGCTCGCCCGGCCGCCGCGTCACGCCGCGCAGCAGCCAATCACGGGCCGCCCTGGCTTGCGGGCCGGCATAGAGCTCCGGCCGCAGTCGCAGGAGGTAGCTCTCGACCTCGGCGGAGGAGCGCGGGACCCAGGTGGCCCCGAGGGCCAGCGCCACCGGCGCCACTTCGTCGTAGTACCGGTCGCATTCCTCGGGCGTCAGGGGCCGGCTCCCGTAGCGCTGGGACGAGGCCAGGAAACTCGCGACCTCGGCGACATGAATGAACGTCACGACCTCCGGGTCGTCGGCCGAGTAGGGCCGCCCGTCGGGTGCGATCCCCCGGACGCGGCGATGCACGCGGTGGACCTGGGCGATGGCCGCCTCTGCCTCGGCCATCGTGCCGAAGGTCGTCGTGCCGACGAAGGACGCCGTCCGGCGCAAACGGCCCAACGGATCCTCCTGGTAGCTGGAGTGCTCGGCCATCCCTGCCATGGCGAGCGGGTGCAGGGTCTGGAGCAGCAAGGCGCTGACACCGCCGATCAGCATGACGGGCAGATCCGCGTGGACCCTGCGGGCCATGCCCCCGGGTGGGACGTATGCCTCATCGGGATCCGAGGCGATCGGCCTCCGCTCCTGCGTGATGCCGATGGCGCGCCGGAGGTTGCGTGCCATGTCACCGCGAGCCGGTGCGGCCAGGCCGCCGACGAGACGGAGGGGGGCGGCGGCGACAGCGCCCCCCAGTGCCGTTGCGCGCTCCACCGGGTTCAACGACGCCATGGGAAAAGCTTGGCACGCGACCGTGGCAGAGTGCAGCCCATGCGTTTCGTCGTGGTGGGAGCCGGTGCCATCGGCGGCGCGGTCGGAGGCCGCCTGTTCGAGCGCGGTTACGACGTCACGCTGGTTGCCCGGGGCGACCACGGCCGCGCCCTGCAGTCCGGCCTCGTCCTCGAGGCGCCCGACGGAACCGTGACGCTGCCCATCACCGTGGTGGAGGATCCGGCGCAGGTGGCATGGGAGGGAGACGCCGACGGGGACCCGGTCGTCCTGCTGGCCGTGAAGGGGCAGCACACCGATCACGCGCTCACCCAACTCGCGGTGGTGGCCCCGCCACGCGCGCCGGTGGTCTGCATGCAGAACGGCGTGGAGAACGAGCGCCGCGTGCTACGCCACTTCCCGAACACCTACGGGATGTGCGTCATGTGCCCGGCCACCCAACTCCGCCCCGGCGTCGTCCAGGTGCATTCGGCCCCTGTCTCTGGACTGCTCGATCTGGGGAAATTTCCGCTGGGTGTGGGCGAACACGGCGAGACGATCGCGAGCGCCATCGCGACGACGACCTTCCAGTCGGTGGCCCGGCCGGACATCATGCGCTGGAAGTACCGCAAGCTCCTCATGAACCTGGCCAACGCGGTGGAGGCACTGGCCGGGCCCGAAGGCCGCTACGGCCCCTTGGCCCGTGAGGCGCAACGCGAGGGCAAGGAGGCGTTGGCCGCGGCGGGGATCGACGTGGCCAGCTCCGAGGAGGACCGCGAGCGACGCGGGGACTTCCTGCAGATCGCGGCCACGCCGTCGGGGGAGTGGCAGGGCGGCTCCAGCTGGCAGAGCCTCGCCCGCGGGGCAGGCTCCATCGAGGCCGAGTTCCTCAACGGCGAGATCGTGTTGCTGGGCGGCCTCCATGGCGTGCCCACCCCGGTGAACTCGTTGCTCCAGCGTCTGGCTAGCCGGGCCGCCGCGGAGGGTGCGGGAGCGGGGGCGTGGAACATCGAGGAGCTGAGCGAGTTGGCCGATGTCCCCCACGGTGCGTGAGCGGGCAGCGACACCGGCCTGCCGAACCTGAAAGGCTCCCGCGCTCAGTCGGCGTGGAGCGCGGCACGGACCTCGTCGGTCGGGTCGGGCCGCCGCGCGCCGGGAGTGTCCACGCGGACCCCGTGTACCGTCCCTTCGAAGGGCGCAGGAGGCGCGTAGCGCGAGGACACGGGGAAGCCGCTGTCCCAGCCGAGGCGCAAGCCCGCCCCGCCGTGCTGGACCGCCAGCGGGAGCATGCCCTCCACCACCGTGTCGTCGGCCTGCACCCCGTCCACGACCAGGACCATGCGACCCGGCGCGCCACCCTCGCCCACCGCGTAGGAGATCGTGATCTCGTGGTGGCCAGCCTCCAGGAGTGATGGCGTCGCCAGTTCGAGCGCGTCCGCGGCTCGGGCGAAGGTGAAGCGGGGCTGGCCGCCGACCAGGTACAGGGCGTAACCCCCGAACCAGTCGCCCAGGGCGAAGACGACGCCGTCAGCACTGTCACGGTCGGTGTCGATGTCGGCGGTGATGTCGAATCCGCCCCAGAGCAGCGGAACCGATTCATCGGCGACGGCACCGCCGCCGGGCCGGAAGGTTCGCGAGGGTCCTGCGGGCCAGACGGGGGGAATGAACCCACCGAAGCGGTCGACCAGTCCGTCAGAGATGGGAAGGACGTTGTTGCGCTGCGCCTCGGCGTCCCACAGGTCGCGCATCTGCTGCATGCGCTCGGGCTCGTCGTCGGCGCGGTCGGTCGCCTCGGAGAAGTCCACCGACAGGTCGAAGAGCTCCCAGCGGTCGTCGTCGAAGTTTCGGCTGCCCACGGCCAGCTCCTCCTCGTCGAGGATGCCGGTGCTGATGTGGTTCGTCGTCGCCTTCCAGCCCTCGTGATAGATGGAGCGCGAGCCCATCATCTCGAAGTACTGGGTGTGGTGCAGCTCGGGAGTCGCCGGGTCCTCGAGCGTGGCCAGGAGGCTTGCCCCGTCCACGGGTTGCTGGGCCACGCCGTCGATCTCGCTCGGAATCTCGAGGCCGGCAGCGCCCATGATCGTCGGCATGAGGTCGATCGCATGGGCAAACTGACTGCGCACGGTGCCGGGCTGTGCGATCCGTCCGGGCCAGTGCACAATGAGTGGCGTGCGGGTCCCGCCCAGCCAGGTGTAGCGCTTCCAGAGCTTGTGCGGCGTGTTGCCGGCCCAGGCCCACGCCCATGAGTAGTGGTTGTAGGTGCTGAACCCGCCCCAGTCGTCGTAGTGGGCCAGGTTCTCGTCCATCGACTCGCGGACGTGCGCGGTGAACCGGTGCTCGTTGAAGCTGCCGGCCACGCCCCCCTCGGCGCTGGCGCCGTTGTCGGAGAAGACCATGACCAGCGTGTTGTCAAGCGCGCCCAGGTCTTCGAGCGACGAGAGCACCCGGCCGATCTGCGCGTCGGTGTGGGTCAGGAAGCCGGCGAAGACTTCCTGCTGGCGGGCGAGCATGCGCCGCTCCTCACTCGAGAGGTCGTTCCACGCCTGCACCCATTCGGGCCGCTCGGTCAGCACGGTGCCCTCGGGCACCATGCCCGACGCACACTGGCGGGCGAACACCTCCGCCCGCCAGGCGTCCCACCCCTTGTCGAAGACTCCCCGGTACGGTTCGACCCACTCGGGCGCCACATGGTGCGGGGCATGCATGGCGCCGAGGGCGAAGTACAGGAAATACGGCTTGCCGGGCGCCCCTTGCTGCTGGTCCTGCACCATGCGAACGGCCTGGTCGGCCAGATCCTCGGTCAGGTGGTAGCCGTCTTCGGGCCGGCGCGGGGGCTCGATGTAGTGGTTGTCGCAGACGAGGTTCGGGGTCCAGTGGTTGGTGTCCCCCTGCAGGAAGCCGTAGTAGCGCTCGAAGCCGAGGCCGAGCGGCCATGTGTCGAAGGGCCCGGCCGCTGAGCGCTGCCACCGTGGTGTGAGATGCCACTTGCCGACGGCCATCGTCGAGTAGCCGGCGTCGCGCAGGAGCCGGGGTAGCGTCGCGGCCGACTTGGGGAGCCGGGCGTCGTAACCCGGGAAGCCCAGCGGGATGTCAGCCAGGAAGCCCATCCCGACCGCATGATGGTTGCGCCCGGTGAAGAACGCGGCCCTGGTCGGAGAGCACAGGGACGTGACATGGAAGCGGTTGAACGGTGCGCCGCCTGCCGCGAGGGCATTGAGGTGGGGTGTCCCGATGTCCGAGCCGAAGGCGCCCAGATGGCCGAAGCCGGTGTCGTCGAGCACGATGGCGATGACGTTGGGCGCACCTTGTGGCGGCTTGGGGTCGTGGGGGAAGCGAGGGGTCGACTCGGCCGTGGTGAAGCCGATCTGCTGGGGTTCGTCCATAGGCCGAGAGGGTAGACCTTCGGCTGTCACGACCTCGCACGCAGGGCTAACGTTGTCTCCGATGCAGGGCCACGTTCCTGGACCGCCCCAGCCCCAGTTTCCGGAGGGCCTGGGCCCGTTCGTCGGGTACCTCGCGACCCGGGAGCCGCGACCGCTCGAGAGTCGCGCTCCCGAGGAGCCGGCGTGGGCGGACGCCGATGGCACGCTGCTCGACCAATTCGCCGACGTGGGCGAGTGGGAACCGATGCACCGGCCGCTGATGCAGGTGCTGGCCGTCATCGTGTCCATCTCGCTCGTCGTGGCCGGGGTCGGCACTGTCCTGGAGATCTTGCTCGCCGCTCGCTGACAGGCGCGTGGCGCCGCCGCTCCGCAGCGCGGCGTGCGTGAAGCGGTCAGGCTCTGCGCCTCCGTCGCCAGAAGAACCAGGAAGCAAGGACGATGACGACAAGAGCGCCCACCAGGACGGCGGCGAGCACCTCACTCGAGATGCCGCTCCCGGTCGAAGTCGGGGCGCCCGACCCCACGTGAGGTGCCGACGTCGTCGGGGGAAGGGTCGTCGACGTCGAGGTCGTTGTGGTGCTGCCCGTGCTCGACGCCGAGAAGGCCACGACGCGGGTCGCCGAGGGCGCGAGCAGGAGGCCGGCGCCGATGGCAGGAGTGGGGAAGTGGTTGGCGGGGGCACCGATGGTCGCCTGCTCCTTCACCGCACCCGACGACGGGTTGAGGCCGTAGAGGACGCCGTTGGAGCCGATGGTCCAGATGAGGCCGCCGGCCACGATGGGAGGCCCGCCGCCCACCGAGGCGCTCCAGAGCAGTCGGAGCCCGGCGGGGGAGTCCGATGCCTGCACGGCAATGGGCCCGCTCAAGCAGGGCAGGTAGACGGTCGAGCCCGCGAACGCGAGGCCCCCGTCGATCACAGTTCCGCAGGCATCTTCGAGCTCAGCCTGCTGGCCGCCGATGCCACCCAGAGCTGCTCCGTTCAGCAGGTAGGCGGTGCGCGACTTGGAGGCGGCGACCACCTGGCCGTCGGCCAGCAGGGCCACTCCGGTCGAGAAGTCGAGATCACGCGCGTTGTCCGAAGGCCACGACGTCGGTGCGAAGTACTGCTCCAGCGTGAGTGAGGGTGAGAGCTCGAGCACCGAGTCGCTGTCGTCATAGGCGTGAGTCGCCGACTTGATCGACCCGTTCCCCGCGGTGACCCAGATGTTGCCGCTGGCGTCGACCGTCGGGGCCGCCCCGCCCATCCAGACTGCGCCCTGGCTCTCGCCGGCGGCCGAGTCGACGGCGAACGCGGCCGGTGTGCCGCCGGCCTCGGGTACCGACGTGACCCAGCCGTGGTACGTCGAACAGTCCCCGAAGTTCCCGCCGTAGCCGAAGACGACGCGTCCGGCATCGAGCGTCAGCCCGGTGCGCTGGAGGAGGGCGGCCGGCGTGGAGCCCTCCGGATCCACGTTCTGGTTCAACACGACCTTCCCGGTCGCCGTGCTCAGCCCGACCAGTTGGTGAGCCGGGCGGCCGTTGATCAACTCGTCGGCCACGACGAACAGCTCGCCGCGCACCGCATCGAGCACAGGCGTGCCCGTGATCCCGACTGTGGGCGAGATGTCACCACAGGGGAGCGACCCCGATGGCACAGGCGTCGCCAGGTGCGACGACCAGTCAATGGTGCCGTTGGTGGCCGACAGGGCGTAGACGGTGTCGTTTTCAGTGGCGACGAAGACCCGCCCGCCCGAGACGAGCGGTTCACCGTAGAGCGGACCGTCGAGACTGGTGGAGGTCCAGGCGGGCGAGGTGACGTCGACCGAGGTCACCGAGGTCGCGACCCCGCTGCCTGAGGGATCGCCGTGATAGACGGTCCATGAGGGGACAGGCGTCGAGGTGGTCGTCGAGGTGGTCGAACCGAACGCTGGCCCGCTTGCGGCAAAGACCAGGAGTAAGAAGGCGGACGCGGCAATGCTGCCCCGTGATCGCCGAGGGCGGGGAGGCCGCCCCGGGATGCGGCGATTCAGGCCTCGCCCGATCTCCCCCTCCGGCGCAGTGTGGAGTCGACGGCCACGGCCACCAGGAGGACGGCTGCGGTGGCGATGTCGGTTCCCGCGGTACTGATGTTGAGGAGCGCAAGCCCATTGGTGAGCGTGGCGATGACCAGGCCGCCAAGGACCGGGTGGATCGGCTTGCCGTGTCCGCCGAACAGACTGGCACCGCCGATGACCGCAGCGGCCACCGCATACAAGACATAGGTACCCCCGTCGAACCCGACGGAAAGAGAGCCCAGGCGTGAGGCGTACACCACGACGGCGAGTCCCGCTACGAAGCTGCAGAGCGCGAACGCAATGGTCCGGACCCGGGCCACGTGGATACCGGCGCGCCGGGCGGCCTCGGGGCTGGCACCGATGGCGTAGATGTAACGGCCGAGCCGGGTCCTGGCCAGCATGAAGGACTGGGCGACCACGACGACGACGAGGACCGGAATGACCCACGGCACACCCTGCAGGGGTGTCACCACGCCCCGGTTCAGGTTGCAGACGAACACGAGCACGATGCCCGCCGCTGCAACGGCGACGATGGTGGCCACCGTGATGCCGAGTGGCGGCGCGCTCAAGCCTTGTGAGCGCCGTCGCCCTGTGCTGAGAAGGGTCGCCAGGGCGAAGAGTCCCACGGCCACCACGAGCACGATCCAACCCGCGGCCGGGGTCATGTTGCCGCTCACGAGGTCGTCGATCACGCCGTTCGAAACACTGATGACGCCGCCGACCGCACCCTTGTCGACGTCGAAGACGTAAATGAGGACGCCCTGCCAACCAAGCAACCCCGCCAGTGTCACCACGAACGAAGGGATCTTGAGCCTGGTGATGATCGCTCCCTGGAAGGCGCCGATGACGAGGCAGGCGGCCAGGCCCACAATGAGGCCGGCCCACCAGGGCCAGTTTGTTGGCGACCCGATCAGGGCCAGGGCGATGGCGGCGCCCACCGCGCCGACGAAGCCGACGGACAGATCGATCTCGCTGAGAATCAGCGCGTACAGCTCGGCCATGCCCAGAAGGATGATGAAGGTCGCCTGGACGAACAGATTGACGATGTTCGCCGAGGTGAAGAATGCGCTCGACTGCACATCGAAGAAGATGCAGATGACGATCAGGCCGGCGATGATCGGGAGGGCGCCGCTCTCACCCCCGCGGATGCGCTTCCACCAGGCGCGCAGGTAGTCGCGCAGGGAGTCCGCCACATCCGGTGTCAGCGCCATGAGTTCCTCGGATGTCGTGACGCTGCCCGGGGCTGCCGAGCTGGGTGGTGCGCTCTCCGGGCCTTTGCCCCCAGCCACCGGATCGTCGACCGTGTCGGTCATGGCGTCTCGACGCCTGGCGCTGTTGCCCGCGTCGACTGGCCCGTTGTCATGTATTCGACCACCACCTGCGTGTCGAAGTCGGATGCCGGTCCTTGCGCCACCAGCCGACCCAGGTAGAGCACGGAAATCTGGTCGGCCACGGCAAAGACGTCAACCAGGTTGTGTGAGACCACCATGACCGCCGTCCCCTGGCTCGACAGCCGTTTGATGAGCTCGAGCACCTGGCCGGTCTGGGCCACCCCGAGAGCGGCGGTGGGCTCGTCCATGATCACCAGCTTGGCGGCTGAAAGGACCGCCTTGGCCACGGCGACGGATTGGCGCTGACCGCCGGACAGCGACGCCACCGGTTGGCGGATGGAGCGTACCGTCGTGACGTGGAGGTCGGCCAGCACCTGGCGCGCCTCGATCTCCATGGCGGTCTCGTCGAGGAGCCGGTGCCGCAGCTTCTCGTGCCCGAGGAACAGGTTCTGGACGATGTCCAGGTTGTCGCACAGCGCCAGGTCCTGGTAGATCGTCGTGATCCCGAGCGCCTCGGCGTCGTTCGGGCTGTGGATGTTGGCCGGCGCACCATCCCAGAGGATCTGGCCTTCCGTCGGCGGCCACAGACCGGAGATGGTCTTGATCGTCACCGACTTGCCGGCACCGTTGTCGCCGACCAGCGCAGTGATCTTGCCGGCCGGAACCGAAAGGTCGACCTTGTTGAGGGCCTGGACTGCCCCGAACACCTTGCTCACGCCCCGGAGCTCAAGCAGCGGTGCATCCACGGTCATATTTGGGCCCCCATCGCGGCGACGGCACGAGTCTGATGCTTCCAGCGGCCGACCCCCGCCCCGAAACCGGGGACCGGGGGTCGGCCAGGAAGTTACCTTGTGTGGAAGGACATTACCCAGACCGGCGGGCCGGCCTGCCCCCGGTTACCCGGAGATGCCCGCCGCCTTGCAGTCGGCCGCGTACGAGCCGGCGCAGAGCTGCGATGCCGGCACGAAGTTGTCCTTGACCACCGTGGAGTTCATGTTCTTCGTGGTCACCCATGTCGGGATCAACAGCACGGAGGGCACGCTGACGTTCGACGTGGTGTCCTCGGTCTTGCCGTTGGCCAGCGAGGAGGGTGGCTTCTGCCCGGCCCGCAGGTACAGGGCCAACGCCACTGCAGACTGCGCCTCCAGGTAGATCGGCTTGTAGACCGTGCCGCACTGATAGCCGGAAAGCACGTTGTCGAGGCCGGTCAGCGTGGCGTCCTGTCCCGTGGTCGGGAAGGTCTTCGGCTTCACGTGGAGCGACTGCAGGTACGTGATGATCGGCGCGCCCGTCTCGTCGTTCGGAATGAGTGCCGAATTGACGTTGTGGTGGGCTGTGAAGACGGCCTGGAACTCGGTCTCCGCCGTCGGCGGGTCCCACGTTCCTGCGGTGTGCGCCACTGCGGTCCACTTGCCCGACTTGAAGTACGGGTTGATGACGCCGTCGTAGCCCTGCGCGAACAGGGTGGCGTTGTTGTCCGTCACCGCGCCGTGCATGACGACCACCTGAGGCTTCGAGATGTGCCAGGCGGCGACGCAGCTGACCAGGCCCTGGCCCATGACTTGGCCGACCTTCACATTGTTGAAGCTGACGTAGTAGGCGCGGCTGCCACCGAGCGTGAGCCGGTCGTAGTCGATCACCTTGACGCCACGCGACTTGGCGTAGCTCTCAATCTGCGTCCCCACCCCGGAGTCCAGGGGGTCGACGAGGAGCACCGTGGCACCGTTGGAGATGTCGGTCTGCGCATCAGTCAGCTGTGTGGTGTCGCTCCCCAGGGCGTTCTGCACCACGTACTGCGACGAGCTCAGTCCGGCCGCCTGGAGCGCTTTGGTGATGTCCGGCTGGTCGAACTCGACGTAGCGCGTCGAGCTGACCGTGTCGGGCAGGATCGCTGCCACTTTCCCGTGTCCGGCCGCGGCCAGAGACTTGAACTGCTTCATGAAGCTGAAGTTGTTGGTGAACGAAGTGGTCGAAACGTTGGAAGGCCCGCTCGCGCGAACTGAGGCCGAAGCCCCGCCCCCTCCAACACCGACCAGCGTCGCCGACAACGCGAGGGAGAGCCCCCCGAGCATGCCTGCTCTGCTGAAACGCACATTGTCTCCTTTGGTCCTGGACCGCCCCCTTTGAGCGAGCCCCCTGCTTCCTGTGTTCTACCGTTGTATTTCAGTTTTGTTTCAAGTTCAAGAACGATACCGAGATCCCTGGGCCCACGCTGGGCAAACGCAGTGAACGGCCATTGCCAAGAGAAGTCAGACCGGCTTCGTCGCCCGGGCCCAGGCGGCGGCTCCGGACAGCCCGGCATCGTCACCGAGGGTGGAGCGGACGATCCTCAGGTCGTCGGGATGATGGCCGGGCCTGTCCAGCACCATCTGGCGGAGTGGGTCGAAGAACTCGTCCTGTCTCCCCAGTCCGCCGCCGATGACCACGGTGCTCGGGTAGAAGGACATGACGAGGTTCGACACACCGGCGGCGCAGGCGGTGATGGCTTGCTCCCAGATGGCCAACGCCCGCGGCTCGCCCGCCGCCGCACCCGCCTGGACCTCGGGGGCGCCCGGGCTTTCGAGTCCTGCCTCACGGGCGGCTCGGGCCACACCACTGCCTGAGCCGAGTTCCTCGAGCGTGCACGGTGCCCCGTCCCGCCAGGCGCTCCAGTCGATGACGGAGTGGCCGACTTCAGCCAGCGATCGCGTGCCCCGCATCAGCCGACCACCGTGGACGACCCCCGCACCGATGCCGGTCGAGATCGTGAGGTAGGCGATCGCGGAACTGGTGGCGCCGGCGCCGAACCACGCTTCGCCGACCGCGGCCAGATCAGCGTCGTTGGCGATGCTGACGGGCAGACCGAGATGAGCCGTCAAGCCGTCGGTGGACAGCTGATCCGGCCACTGCTCCGGGAGGTGGGGCGCCCAGAGAAGCCGGCCCGCCTCGTAGTCAACGACACCGGGGAGCCCAACGACAGCGTGCGTCGCCGCCCCGTAGCTGCGCTCTGCGGCCACGACGGCGATGAGGTCGGTGAACGACGCCGGCACGTCAGCCTCCGCGGGGGTGGGGGCTGAGCGGCGCAGCAGGACCCGACCCTCCGAGTCCACCAGCGCGGCGCGCATCTGCGTCCCGCCGACGTCAGCGGCCAAAACCGGTCGCGTCACTCCCGGACCCTCATGCGGCCATTCATCCTGGTGAAGCCTGCCCTCGGCCCGTGAGTCCGCGGTCGCTATGCCGATGCCTCTCCGGGCCCGTATCCCGCCTTGCGGAGGAGACGGCGAAGATTCGTCAGCTGCTCGGCATCGATGTCCTTGTGACGCAGCGGATCGAACGTCTCGCTTCGATTCCCGAGAGTGGCCAGCACGTGCCCCTTGTGGGTCTCCTGCACCGTTGCCACCGCATTGAGCAGTGACAGGATCGAGTGCCACTCGATGTTGTGGCTCAGAGGGTGGTTGAAGATCTGCGCCAACGTGTCCCGCTGATGGCTGTTCAAGTGCTCGGGCTCTCCCACGTGAACTCCTCTCGTCCTTCGCCGTCGGGCGAAGGGCCCGGAGGGCCCATCCTGGCACTTGTCGCTCCTTGCAAAGGCCCAAGGTGACTCGATGGTGGTGAAGCTGCGGCGAAGGAGGGAGACTCGGGCAGTTATGTCGATGTTCCGCAACCGAGTGGACGCCGGTCGCCGGCTGGCTGATCTGCTTCTGGCTTCTGCCGATATCGGAGGGGGTGGGGTCGTCGTGCTCGGGCTGCCGCGGGGCGGGGTCCCAATCGCCGCCGAGATCGGACGGGCTCTGGGCGCGCCGCTCGACATCATCGTCGTCCGGAAGCTCGGCCTTCCCTCCCAGCCCGAGCTGGCGATGGGGGCCATCGGCGAGGACGGGGTATACGTGGAGAACGAGGAGGTCATGGCGACGGCCGCGCTGTGTGCCTTCGACATCGAAGCGATGGTGCGGCGGGAACGGGTGGAGCTCACGCGGCGGGCCGAGCGCTATCGCGATGGCCGCCCCCGCCTCGACCTGCGGGGTCACTGCGCCGTGATCGTGGACGACGGCATCGCGACCGGTTCGACCGCCCGGGCCGCCTGCCGCGTCGCCCGTGCGCACGGCGCCTCGCGTATCGTGCTCGCCGTTCCGGTCGCGCCCGAGGCGGCTGTCTTGGCGCTGCACGACGTGTGTGACCACATGCTCTGCGTGGCGAACCCGGAGCCGTTCTACGCCGTCGGCGAATGGTACGACGACTTCTTCCCGACGTCCGACTTCGAGGTGGTCGAATTGCTCCGGGCCAGCGCTCAGCCGTAGGTGAAGGTCACCGCATTCGAGGCCCCTCCCGCCGTGGTGATCACCACTTGGGCCGAGGATGCGGTCGATGACGGCACGGTGATGGTGCAGGAGTTCTGGGCAGGGCAGCTCGTCGGCGCCACCTGTCCGTTGAAGGTCGCCACGATCTGACCGCTGGTGCTCAAGAAGTTGGCGCCGGCAACCGCAATGCTCTGTCCTGCGGAGCCGCTCGAGGGGCTCAACGAGGAGATGATCGGCGGCCCGGCGGGAGCGACCGCCACGGTGGTCGAGGTGGAGGTCGAGGTCGAGGTGGAGGTCGAGGTCGTCGTCGAGGACGGTGTCGAGGTCGAGGGAGTTGCCCCGCTCGCCCCGCCGCGGCGCGGGCTGGTGGACGGCGGGCGGGACGGTGCGGTGGTCGTCCGGACCGAGCGCGCTGCGGTCGAGGACGAAGGCGCCGGGCCGGCGACCAAGGAGACGAGCAAGGCGACAGCCGCCGCCGCCACAAGTGCAGCGACCACGGCAACCGAGCGGATCAGCCAGCGGTCAGTCCCCGCCCAGGGGGTGCTCTCGGTCCAGGGCAGGTTTTCGGCCGTAGGCCGGGTTTCGACGGAGGGCGCCGGCCGCGGATCGACGGGCCGCTGTGGGCCTCGCCCGCCGAGCGGCGGGGCAGGCGTGCCCGCCGACTCGCGGGCGCGTCGGACCGCGCTCTCCATCGCCCCCAGGGCGCGCTGGCCCGGTGTTCCCGGGGGCGGCTCGGCCGCGTGCTCGTCTGCCATCGGAACCTCTCCCGCGTACTTGTTCCCCGAATGACGGCTTGTATTCACGGCATAACATTCAGGCTGTTGAGCAGGAGGCAATCATGCGATCGGACCTTCTTTCCAGGCCGCGCCCATTGCGGCCCCAGCAGCAGCAGCCCAGATCGGCCGAGCCCGGTCACGGTGATGGGGTGGCGGCAGTAGTCGCCCCCCTTCTCCATCATTTCTTCGGCGGCACGATGCCGGTGCGCTTCGAGTTCTGGGATGGCACGGCACTCGGACCGACGCCGGGAGACACGGTGCAAGTGCGCTCGCCTGACTCGGTGCGGCGGCTGCTCTGGTCGCCCGGCGAGCTCGGTCTGGCCCGCGCCTTCGTGATGGGAGACATCGCCTTCGAAGGCGATGTCTTCGAGCTGCTTGCCGCACTACGCGCGGCGTCCCCCGGGCCCATTCACGTGGGCTCACGGCTGCCCTGGCAGGCGATGCAGGCGGCCCGCCGTCTCGGGGTCATCGGCCTGCCGCTCCCGCCCCCACCGGAGGAAGCGGCACCGCGCGGCAGGCTGCATTCGCGCACGCGCGATGCGCAAGCGGTGCAGCACCACTACGACGTCAGCAACGACTTCTACGCCCTGGTCCTCGGGCCCGCCATGACGTACTCCTGCGCACGATTCGCCCCGGGGATCGAGACGCTGGAGGCCGCGCAGGAATCGAAACACGACCTCGTCTGTCGCAAGCTCGGGTTGGCTGAGCGGTCGGGGCAACGGATCCTCGATGTCGGGTGTGGCTGGGGCAGTTTCGCCTTGCATGCGGCCCGGCACTACGGCGCCCGTGTCGTGGGGGTCACGCTCAGCCCGGCGCAGGCCCGATGGGCGCGTGACCGGGTCGCGACCGCCGGATTGGAAAAGCAGATCGAGATCCGGCTGCAGGACTACCGGGACGTGGGCGACGGGACATTCGACGGCATCGCATCGGTCGGCATGTTCGAGCACGTCGGTTCCTCGAAGAGCGCGGACTACTTCGCCACCATGCGCCGGCTGCTCAGGCCCGAGGGCCGGCTGCTCAACCATGCGATCTCGAGCGTGGGCGGATCGCGTATCGGCCCGGGCACATTCATGGGCCGGTATGTGTTCCCCGACGGTGAGCTCATCGACGTGGGACAGGTGGTCCTGTCGCTGGAGGAGGCGGGGTTCGAGGTGCGCGACGTCGAATCCCTTCGAGAGCACTATGCCAAGACCCTCCGGGCCTGGGTCGCGAACCTCCTGCAGCACTGGGATGCCGCCGTGGCCGAGGTCGGGGTGCGGCGAGCCCGTGTCTGGCTGCTCTACATGGCGGCATCGGCCAATGGCTTCGAAGACGGCGGGATCTCCATCCATCAGGTGCTCGGGGTCGTCCCCGGGCCGGAAGGCCGAAGCGGTATGCCCCCGACGCGCAGCGCCTGGGACTAACTAGACCACCTGGTCTGTGGGTGTGCTGGCACCCGCCGCCAGTACTCTGAACATCGTGTCGCGGCGCCCCCAGATCGTCGTCTGCGACGGCGACGAGACCGGGCAGGAGTTGCTCGACGAGGCGCTGCGAGTGTTGGACCCCGGGGTCCTCGGATTCGACCTCGCGTTGCTCCGGTTCGACCTGTCCCTCGAGAACCGCCGAGCGACGGCAAACGAGGTCGTCCGCCAGGCCGCTGCCGCCATGCGCGAAACGGGCTTGGGGCTCAAGGCGGCCACCATCACCCCTGAGACGACCGGCGACGTCGGCAGTCCGAATCGCATCCTCCGTGAGGGCGTCGGCGGCTCGGTCATCGTGCGGACGGGTCGGCGCATCCCCGGCGTGGCCCCGCCGGCCTCCGTCGTCCACCCGATCGTGATCGTTCGCATGGCCGTCGGCGACGCCTACGGGGCGGAGGAGCACCGGTCGGGCGACCCCGGGAGCAAGGCCGAGCAGGCGTGGCGGACGGAGCGCATCGACCGCTCGACGTGCCGCTCCGTCGCGGAGTTCTCGTTCCGCACAGCCGCCCATATGGATGCGTGCGTGTACGGAGGTCCGAAATGGACCGTCTCCACGGTCTACGAGGGGATGTTGAAGGAGGAGATGGATGCCGCCGCGGAGCGCTACCCCGAGGTGTCCTACCGTCCCACGCTGATCGACGCTGCCTACGCGGGGTTGATCACCGAATCCAACGCCAGCCCCCTGGTGGTCCCCGCCCTCAACCGTGACGGTGACTGCCTATCGGATCTGGTTTTGGCCTTGTTCGGATCCATCGCCGGGGCCGAGTCCGTGTTGCTGGCCCTCGATGACGATCTGAGACCCGTGGTGGCCATGGCGGAGGCACCGCACGGGACAGCACCGTCGCTCATGGGTAAGAACGTTGCCAACCCGATGGCCATGCTGCTGGCGTGCGCCGCGGTGCTCGACCATGCGGCGCAGGAGGATCCCGTCGTGGGCGAGGCGGCCGCCGCCATCCGCCGGGGCACGCTGGGCGCGGCGGCGGACGGGATCCGGACCTTCGATCTGGGCGGAGAGGCGTCCACGTCGGACGTGGTCGACGAGGTCCTGCGCCGCCTACGTGCCGGCACCGGAGGCTAAAGGGCAGATTCCGTAGCGGAAAATCCCGCTCGGTGCCGATCAGGGCAAGCCGAGGGGGGCGAAGAGATCTCCGTCCTTTTCGATCCGTCGCAACACGTCATCGGTCTCGAAGCGAAGAATCTGGGGGTCTTTCTTCGCAGCGCATCGCTGCACCTCGGCGGCGCTGACGGGCGTGGACACCGTTGGTGTCGGCATGGCGCGGACGGAGTAGACGGCGACCGTTGTCTTGGCCGAATGGTTCTGACTCCAGTCGATGAGGACACGTCCCCGGCGCAACGACTTGCGCATGTTGGAGACCACGAGGTCACGGTGATCGGATTCCAGCTTGCGGGCAATCTCATGAGTGCGGTCCCGCAAGCTATCCCAGGTCGTTTTCGGTCCGACAGTGGCGTACAGCTGTAGCCCTTTCGACCCGCTCGTCTTGGCGAACGTTTCGATTCCCTGCTGGGCGAGCACCTCCCTCACGTAGCCAGCCACCACACAGCATTCGACGATGGACGTTCCCTCGCCGGGGTCGAGATCGAACACCATGTGATCGGGCCGAGCGGGGAGCTTGCGGTGTCGCCCGGCGTGCCAGAGAGGCACATGGAGTTCGATCGTCCCGAGATTGGCCGCCCAGGCCAGCGAAGGTAAGTCATTCACCATTGCGTAGGGAATCACGCCCTGCCCGTCGCTGGCCGAGACATCCACCGAATGCACCCACGCCGGCGCATGGGACGGGATGTGCTTCTCGAAGAACGACTTGCCTTCGACCCCGTCGGGGAATCGCTTCATGGTCAGCGGACGCTCACGAAGGTGGGGGAGCATCACGGGGCCGACGCGCACGTAGTAGTCGATGAGCTGACCCTTGGTGAAGCCGCTGTGGGGGAAGAGGACTTTCTCGAGATTCGAGACAGAGAGCTCGCGGCCTCCAATCGTCGTGCGCGTCGAAGCGGCCATCACTCCACCACGACCTCGTGGGGTGCCTTGTCGGGGCGCAGGCCGCGCCATGTGGGGTGGCGCAGCCGGCCCGCCGTCGTCCACTCGCCGAACTCGACCTCTCCCACCAGCACGGGACGCACGAAGTGCGCCGCGCCCGCATCCGCGGCCGGGAGTGCGCAGCCGAACGGGTCGTCCGGCGTGGCCAAGGGCTCGAGGTCAGCGAGGAGGGCGGTGCGGGCGCGGGCGCTGAAGCCTGTCCCGACTTTGCCGACGTAGCGCAGCCCACCCTCGTCCGGGATCCCGAGGAGGAGAGCACCCAAGCTCTTCTGGCGCTCACCACGCCCATCCGTCCAGGCGCCGATCACCACCTCCTGCGTCCGAAAGGACTTGACCTTCGTCCAATCGGGACTGCGCCTTCCCGCTCGATACGACGAGGCACGGCGCTTGGCGATGACGCCCTCCAGACCGTTCTCCACCGTCGCGGTGAGGATGTCCTGACCGGAGACATCCCGGAATGCGTCCGTGGTGATGAATGTCTCGCCGGAGAGATGGAGCGACTCGAGCCGGTCTCGTCGTTCGTCGTAGGTGGCGTCCATCAGCGAATGCCCGTCGAGATAAAGGAGGTCGAACGCGACGAAGGTGACCGGGTCCGAGAGAGATCGTCGCTTCGCCTCGCGCTGGTTCGCCACGTGCATTCGCTGCTGCAGTCTGGAGAAACTGGGCTTGCCGTTTTCACCAAGCGCCACGATCTCGCCGTCGATGATGCAGGTGGTCATCCCCAGGAACTGTCCGATGTCGGCCAGCTCCGGGAACGAGACGGTCACGTCGAGATCATTGCGGCTCTGGGCTCGCACGCGCCCACCTTCGACGAAGAGAATCGCCCTGACCCCGTCCCACTTGATTTCGAACGCCCAGTCCTCCTCGTCGGCCGGGAGCTGTCCGGCGACAGCGAGCATGGGCTTGACTGAGCTGGGCATTTCGTCGACCCGGGTGGACGGGCCGTGCCGATGGATCATCCAGTCGCGGTCCTTGGTCTGGAAGAGGACGAAGCTCCCCGTGCCCTTGGCTCCGTGGAGCACGAACTTGACCTCGGAGTCGGACCACTTCTCCACGTCGTAGTGACCGCTGTCCCAGATCGTCATCCGGCCACCCCCGTACTCGCCCTGGGGAATCTCGCCCTCGAAGGTCGCATATTCAAGGGGATGGTCCTCGGTATGCACGGCCAAATGGTTCTTTTCCGGGGTCTCGGGGAGGCCCTTGGGGAGGGCCCACGAGGCCAACACGCCGTCGCGCTCGAGCCGGAGATCCCAGTGGAGGCTCCTTGCGTGGTGCTCTTGGATCACGAATCGCTGGCCGGACGGCTGCTTGGGTGATCGGCCGCCCATCGGCTCGGGCGTCTTTTTGGCATCCCGCTTGGTGCGGTAGCTGTCGAGCTTTCCCGTGTCGCTTCCACCGCGTCGACCCGTTGACCTTGGCGTCACCGGCCACCACCGTACCCGTAGTCTCGTGTTCGTCGACGTGACGCGGGGTATGAGAAGCGGACGCTGATTCGTGGAGGGAGAGGTGGTGGATGAACGTCGCTGAGCGGCTGGCCCGGAAGGCGGACACGGCGCAACAGGGTGTCCCTCCCATCGCCTTTGCGGTCGGCGTGTTCAAGAAGTTCGGCGACGATCGGGGCGGCTCACTGGCCGCGCTCCTGACCTTCTACGGGTTTCTCTCACTCTTCCCGCTTTTGTTGCTTCTCGTGACGATCCTCGGCTTCTTTGGCGGCGCCGAGCACTCGTTCGTCAGGCGAGTTGAGAACTCAGCCTTCTCCCAGTTCCCGGTGGTCGGCACGAAACTCAGCACCAACATCCATGGTTTGCAGGGGCGCAGCGTGTTCGGCTTGGTCGTGGGGATCCTGTTCGTGCTGTGGGGCTCGCAGGGCGCGCTGCAGACCGCGCAGTACGCCCAAGCGGAAATCTGGAACATCCCGGGGGTGAACCGCCCGAACTTCTGGGCCCGACTCGGGCGTACCGGCTTGATGATGCTGGTGCTCGGTCTGTTCCTCATTGCCAGCACCCTGTTGGCCGGCCTCGTGACGATCGGACATCATGGTGGATGGGCCGTCGTCGGCGCGGTGGTGTCGTCGCTCGTCGTGAACATCGGCCTTTTCGTCGTCGCTTTCAGGCTCCTCACGCCGAAGCAGATCCCGTGGCGGGATATGGTGCCTGGCGCCATCGTCGGGGCAGTGGGCTGGACCCTTCTGCAATACCTGGGAGGCATCCTGGTGGAGCATTCCCTGCGGAACACCAGCAGGGAGTACGGCACGTTCGCGCTCGTCCTGGGACTCATCAGCTTCCTCTATCTGGCTGCCCAGGTGACCCTCTACGCCTCCGAGCTCAATGTGGTCCGGGCGCGCCATCTCTGGCCGAGGGGCATGGTGCAGCCTCCGCTGACCGCCGCGGACAAGGAGGTGTTGTCCTCAATCGCGCTCGAAGGAAAACGCCGGCCGGAGCAGTACTTGTCGGCGGGATTTCAAGCCGAGGAGAAGATCGAAGAGGAGCAGCCCGACGCGTCGTAGGGCTCCACGCCCGGGCGCAGCCTCGTTCTCCCCGACATCGCCGAGCGCCGGGTGTCGCATCGACGATCCGACCGGAGTCGGGAGCCGAGGAGGCCGCCAAAGGGGCCATTCGGCATTTCGGCACTCCGGGGTGCGGTCCCGTAGGGTCGCGGGTGTCGCAGCACAATGTGCGACGGGGGACTTGGGGGCCATGGGGATACAGGTCGATCAACTGGTTGAGACCGCGGTGACGCGGGCGGGGTCGGACGACTTCGGCGCGGACACCTGGCAAGAAGGCCTCGACGTCCTGGTGGACTCACTCACGACAGAGTCGGCGCTCAACGAGTTGGGCGAGAGCGTGATGATCGACCAGATCGTGAGTCTGCTGGTGAACCGGCTCGAGGTCGAGCAGTGGTACGGGCGACACCCTGAGATCAATGAGCAGGAGATCGTGGCCCCGTTGTTCGGGCTCGGACTTCCCCGCACCGGCTCCACCGCCTTGAGTTTTCTCCTGGCCAGCGACACCGCCCGGCGATCGTTGCGCACGTGGGAAGCCGGGAAGCCCTGCCCGCCGCCGGAGACGGCGACCGAATACACGGACCCCCGGATCGCCGAGACCCAGGTGGGGATCGACATCACGAACGAGATGTTCCCAGGCTTCGTCGGGATGCTGCCCACGTCGGCCACGGGCCCGCAGGAGTGCATCCTTATCATGGCTCTCGACTTCCGATCGCAGCTCTTCGAGGGCATGGCCAGCATTCCCGCCTACAGCTCCTGGCTTCTGTCATCTGACATGGAACCCGCCTACCGCTACCACCAGCGGGTCCTGCGGCTGCTGCAGTGGCGCTGCCCACCGGAGCGGTGGTGGCTCAAGACGCCGGCACACATGCACTCCATCGACGCGCTGAACGTGGTCTATCCCGATGCACGATTCGTCATGACCCACCGTGACGTCGGGAAGGTGCTGCCATCGGTGTGCGCCGTCTTCGAGGCGCTGTCCAACGTGTTGACCAAAAATCCCGATCCCGTGGCGATCGGTAAGCACAACTCGGAGCTGTGGCGCTACTCGCTGCAGCGCCTGATTGCGTTTCGGGACGGTGGTAACGAGAGCCGGTTCTTCGACGTCTCGTTCAGCCAGGTGCAGCGCGATCCTCTGGCCGCAGTGGAGCAGCTCTATGCCGAGCTCGGTGACGATCTCAGCATCGATGCCCATCAGCGGATGCAGGACTGGTGGGCGGAGAGCTCGAAGGAGCGCTCGGGAGCGCATACCTACGCGGCCGGGACCTACGGGCTCGACCCGGCGAGCATCCGGGAGCAGTTCGCCTTCTACTACGACAGGTTCGACGTCACCCTCGAGGACTAGAGACCCGAGGTACCTGGCCGGGGCTTCAAGATACCGGTCTCGGCGAGATGACTCTCGTAGACTGCGGCAGAGATGTCTGATTCCGCCACGACGACGAAAGCAGGTCCTTCGGCGCCCGCTCCCGCTGCGAGCGGATCGTCGACCGGCGCGGCCCCTGACGAGGGCACAGGACCGATGAGAAGGATCATCCTGGGTGTGGTCATTGCGCTGCTGATCGTTGGCATCGCTCTGCTGATCGCCACCTTCGGTGCGACCAGGCATTGGTTTGCGTTGCATACCGGCACTCTCCACGGAGGGCCCGACCT
>Ga0182024_10002284_pt1 | contig 47923 bp, 48 predicted proteins | sample P32metaG_FD_120480 | JGI IMG/M metagenome (GOLD analysis project Ga0182024, IMG submission 120480) | Permafrost microbial communities from Stordalen Mire, Sweden - P3-2 metaG (Illumina Assembly) | ecosystem: Environmental > Terrestrial > Soil > Wetlands > Permafrost | place: Sweden: Stordalen... | reverse complement strand
CCGGATTCACTAATCTTATGGGCTATGGCACTCTCGAAGCAGGATCAGGCTTTTTACGAGGAAAAACTGGGTTGGAAGTCGTTTGGCTATCTGTTTGGCGCAACAACGATCATCGGCGCGGTCACGTGGCCGCTGCTCCTCTACATCCAGGATTCGTCGGTCGGTCAGACAAGCAAGTGGTCGGCAAATGTGATTTATGACCTCGCCGTGATGGGTTTCCTCCTGGGCACCGTCGTCGCCGTGGTCATGTATCTTGCCTTCAAGTTTCTTCTCGCGATGGGGTGGCTGCCGTCCAGGCGTTAATCAGAGCAGTTTGACCTTGGCGAGGTCCTGCGCGTCGACCAACCCGACGGGGTGGTTGCGACGATCCACGACGATCAGGTCGCCGATGCGATGGGCTTCAAATAAATTGAGCACTTCCACGGCAAGTTTGTCCACCCGCACGGTGATGGGGTTGGGAATCATCACGTCGGCCAGCCGGGCGCGCCCGATGTACACATCTCCCTGATAGCCGCGGGTGAAGTCGCCATGCGTGTAGATGCCCCGGAGCCGTCCTTGCTTATCGGTCACCGCCACCGCGCCCGCCCGTTTGCGGGCGATGAGGTCGAGCGCCTCGTTGACGGTCGCGAGGCCGGTCAGGATGGCCATCTGTTCCCGGGTCCGCATGATGTCCTCGACTTTCAAAAGCAGATTGCGTCCGAGGGCGCCTCCGGGATGGAACGTGGCGAAATCCTCCTTTTTGAAGCCGCGCGCTTCGAGCAGCACCATGGCCAGCGCGTCGCCGACGGCGAGCATGGCGGTTGAACTGGAGGTCGGCGCGAGATTGAGCGGGCACGCTTCGCGCGGCACCTGCACATCGAGATGGATCTCGGCTTCGCGGGCCAGGGCGGATTTGGGATTGCCCGTAAGGGCGACGATGCGCGTGCCGATGCGCTTGAGGCTCGGGATGAGCCGGGCGACTTCCTCGGTCTCGCCGCTGTAACTGAGGATGAGAATGAGGTCGCCCGCGGAAACCATGCCGAGATCGCCGTGCGAGGCGTTGACAGCGTCGAGAACAACGCTGGACGCGCCGGTGCTCGAGAGGGTCGAGGCGATCTTCGCGCCGATCGTGCCCGACTTGCCAATGCCGGTGACGATGATCTTGTGCCCGGTCTGGATGACCTCGCGCATCGCTTCCACGGCGCGCGCGAAATGTTCGTCCAGACGCCGCTGAACGGTCCGCAACGCATCAGCTTCCAGTTCGATGACGCGCTTGCCCTTGGTGACATGCGCCAGGAGTTTGGGGGTGAGTGTGCGTTTCATTAGGAAGTGTGTCCGAAAAATCGGAGAGCTGCGCGCGGCAGTAAAGGCAAGAGCATAGCCACGGCGTCTGTGGCGGGCAAGTGATTCGTAGCCGCCGCCGTAAGGCGGTGGTTTGTGGAATGCCACGCCCTCACGGGCGCGGCTACAAGAAATGCAGATCGGTTCTTGAGCCGCTGCGATGTTTTGCGATGGTAAGATGTGGGCAAAAAAGATTTATCGCCGGGTGTCGTGCTGATTCGCCGGGCGCGCGCGTTGCTCATTGGTACCACGGTCTTGTGGGGCCTGAGTTTTCCGCTCCTGCGCGGCCTGGAACTGGTGCAGAAGGCGAACGCACCGGCGGTTCCCGATGCCGCGCTGGCCTGTGCGGACGTGGCGATCCGTTTCGCGCTGGCGGGTCTTTTCCTGCTCCCGATCTATGGCCGGCAACTGGCGCGGGTCAACTGGCGGGAATGGAGCCAGGCCATCGGGCTCGCGCTTTTCGCCGCCGGGGGACTTTATCTGCAGACGCTGGGGCTTGCCTGGACGGACGCTTCCGTTGCGGCGTTTCTCACCCAGCTTTACACGCTAATCGTGCCGCTGATCGTCGCGGTGCGTGACCAGCGCTTCCCAAGCCTGCGCGTCATCGTCGCCTGCGTCATGGTTTTGGTGGGAGCGGCACTGCTGAGTCCGGGATTGCTGAGACATTTCACGCTCGGTCCCGGCGAGCTCGTGATTATTCTCAGCACCGTTTTCATGGCCTCGCAGATTGTCTGGGTGGAACGGCCCCTTTATGCGGAGAATCGCGCGGGAGTCGTGACACTGATCATGTTCGCGATTTTGACCGGAATTTTCACCGCCGGTTATTTGACGGTGGGTGGTACGGCGCACGACGCGGGGCAATTATTCGGCACGCCGGTTCTCTGGATGCTGACGATGGCGCTGGTGCTTCTCTGCACCGTCTTTAATTTTCTGATCATGAACGCCTGGCAACGCTGCGTCAGCGCGACGGAGGCGGGGCTGATCTACTGCATCGAGCCGGTCATCGCGACGATCCTGGCGGCGTTTCTTCCGGGTTGGATTTCGCGCGCCGCGTCCATCGCTTACCTGAACGAAACGCTGACCTGGAGCCTGCTCATCGGCGGTGTATTGATCATTAGCGCAACGGTGCTGGTGGCGACCGAACGGCGAATGGCGTAGCCTCAATCGAAGTTGAGGCGGTCCTTCATTTCGCGCAGGCGGTCGCGCTCGATCGACTGGGTCTGCACTTTCTTATATTCGGTATGATACTGATGCTGTAGATATTGGCGGTAACTGGAATTCGCATGGGCCACGTCCTGCTTGAGGTCGTTGAGGTGGTGCGTTTCGATTTCCTCGGGCACGCATTCGACGACGAGAAATTTTCGGTCGATCCAAATCTGACGCCAGCGCGCGTGCCGGGCGATCTTGCGCGATTCGGCGAAGTATTTCTGCCAAAGCGGCGGAGGCGTTTGCGAGAGCTTCAAGTAGATGTAACGCAAAGCCGGATTGTTGGGAGACTCGACGGTGAGGTCGTCTTCCAGGCCGACGATTTTGATGTCGATGAAATCGATTTCCATCTCACCGAAATTGTACGCGTGCCGCGCTTCAAAGCAATACTAGCCCGCGCGACGGATCGGCAACGAAGATAAGAAATGGGTCGGGACGGAGTCCGACCCTCCAAAAAATTAGAGATGCCCCTGGGCTTCGGCTTCGGCTTTGATCCGGTCGGCTTCGGCTTGGCGTTCCGATTCCTTCTTGCTGACCCAGGCGTCCCACGACTTGCCGTCGGCGGTGTCTTTGCCGGTGAAGGCAATGGCGATGACGTCGGCGTAGGGAATGATGCGCGGTTCGGCGCTGCCTTTGATGAAGACCTGAATGCGGGGCGGGGTCGCCTTGGGCTCGCGATTGAAGATGTAGCCTTCGACCTGTTCGTTGTGGAGGGTCAGGGTGATATCGCCGCGGTAGTCGAACGCCTTGTCGATGGCCTCGACGCGGTCGGCTTCCGATTGGAAGGTGAAGACGGCGCCTTCGAGCGAGGCATGCCGGTGCGGGTTGGGATGGGTCTTGATGTCAGCGGGCATAATCGTTCGCGGGCGGGAAATGCTGGCGTGCGGGCAGGAGGCTAGACCCCCATCGTCGCTTTGGCGGTTTGGAGGAAGCCGGAGAACGATCCAAAAGTGGCATCGACAGCGGAAGGTTCAAAGCCGCAATGGACCATGCAATCCTGGCACTTGGGGTTGTCGCTCTTATTGCCGTAGTTGTCCCAATCGGTCAGTTCGAGATATTCCTTGAAAGTCTTCACGTAGCCGTCCTGAAGGAGGTAGCACGGTTTCTGCCAGCCGAAGATGTTGTAGGCGGGGCTGCCCCAGGGGGTGCACTCGAAATCGAGGTCGCCCTGAAGGAACTTGAGGAACAGCGGCGAGAGGTTGAACTTCCAAGTCTTCTTGGGCTGCTGGAGGATCTGCTTGAAGAGGGCCGTTGTCTGGTTGCGATGAAGAAACTTCTCCTGATCGGGCGCCTTCTCGTAGGTATAGCCGGGCGAGAGCATCATGCCCTCGACCTTGAGTTCCATCATCTTGTCGAAGAACTCGCGGACGTGGGCGGGATTGGTACCCGAGAACAGCGTCGTATTCGTCGTGACGCGGAAGCCACGCTTCACCGCTTCCTTGATCGCTTCCACGGCGATGTCATAGGTGCCATCACGGCAGACCGCCGTGTCGTGCTCTTCCTTCAAGCCGTCCATGTGCACGGAGAAGGTGAGGTACTTCGAGGGCTTGAAGAGGTCGAGCTTACGCTTCAAAAGCAAGGCGTTGGTGCAGAGATAGATATACTTCTTGCGCTCCACGAGTCCGGCCACGATTTGGTCGATTTCGTTGTGGATCAGCGGCTCGCCGCCGGGGATGCTGACCATCGGCGCGCCGCATTCCTCGACCGCGTCGAAGCATTGTTGCGGGGTCAGGCGCTTGTTGAGGACGTGATCGGGATACTGAATCTTGCCGCAACCAGCGCAGGCCAGATTGCAACGGAAGAGGGGTTCAAGCATCAGCACCAGAGGGTAGCGCTTGCGACCCTTGAGCTTTTGGGAGATAACGTATGAGGCAACCGTCCACGCTTGAGAGATAGGAACCATAGTTTTGGATTAGTTAAACTGATGACGCTACGGGAACGGGCAGGGGTGTCAAGACCCTCTTGAACTTTTTGACGGTAAAAGGAGAACTTGAAGGTGCTTTCATTAGATATGTTGTTTAAAGCTAAGTTGTTGTGTGATCTGAGCCTGAAGTATTAGCATGTCTACTATTTCCGGAAAAGTCTGTCAAAATCGTACTGAAACACCTTCCTTGTCCGATCACGGTTGACGCGGGAGGGAGAGTCTGGGAGGACTTAACGGGACACTTATGCTGCGCTATTTTTTCGAGATACTCGACGGAGGCATGGGAATCGGGGGATTCATTTTCGCGCTGCTTGTCTTTGCTTTCACGGTCTGGATGTTCGTCCATGCGATCCGGAACGGAGAATACATCTGGGCCGTCATCATTTTCATATTTTCCGGATTGAGCGCGCTGCTCTATTTCTTCTTTGTTTACCGGGCCTCAGGCGCGGGCAATCCGATGGCTGGCTTCGAGCTGCCCGGCGCGGCCGACCGGCGGCAAATCAAGCGGCTTCAGGCCGATATCCATCACCTCGACAAGCCGCATCTCCACCTGCAACTGGCCGACATCTATTTCAGCCAGGGCAAGCTCGAGGAGGCCGAGGCGAGCTACCGTGCGGCCTACGCTCGCGACCCCAACGATGAGGACATCCGTGCCCATTTCGGCAACTGTCTGGCCCGCCGGGGCAAGCCGCAGGAGGCGCTGCCTTTGCTCGAAGCGGTCTGCGCGCAAAATCCGAAGCACGATTATGGCTATACCCTGATGACCCTGGCCGAGACGCAGGCCGCGACGGGGCAGATCGACGCGGCATTGGCGACGTGGCGGCAGGTGCTAAGTCTTTACGGCTATCCGCGGGCGCGGGTGCAGTACGCCGACCTGCTGATCCAGCGGAAGGAATATGCCGAAGCCCGGAAGAGCCTGGAGGAAGTCATCAATGACGCGCCCTACGTGACCCAATTCCAGCGCAAGCGCGAGGCGGTCTGGTTCAGCCGCGCGAAGGCGGCGCTGAGGTCGATACCGAAGGGGTGAAGAGGGAAGAAGCTGGTCTTGACATGATTTGATATATCGATAACTATCGATATATGACCATCAAGAAAGCCGCCATCGCCTTCAAGGCGCTGGCGCATCCACACCGGCTGGCGATTTTTCTCCGTCTCTCGGGCTGCTGCCAGCGGCACGGCTGCGACGCGGAGGAATGCTCCCGCATGTGCGTGGGCGAATTGGGGAGGGGACTGGGCATCGGCCAGCCCACCGTGTCGCATCATCTCAAGGAGCTGACCCACGCCGGGTTGATTCGGACCTGCAAATATGGGCAAAGCACCGAATGTTGGGTCGCCGAAACGACCCTGGACGAACTCGCGCAATTCTTTTTGAAAGCGAAACAGACGAAAAGGATCGGGCGATGAATAAACCCTCCGTCCTTATTCTCTGCACCGGCAATTCATGCCGAAGCCACCTGGCCGAAGGCATTCTGCGTCACGTCGCGGGCGATCTCTTCGACGTGCACAGTGCGGGTTCGAGGCCGGCAGGTTATGTGCATCCGAAGGCGATCGCGGTGATGAAGGAAATCGGCATCGATATTTCCGGCCATACGTCGAAGCACATGAACGAATTTCTTGATCGCAAGATTGATACGGTCATCACGGTCTGCGGCAACGCGGACCAGGCCTGTCCGATGTTTCCCGGCCAGGTGAACCGCTATCACTGGGGCTTCGACGATCCCGCCCATGCCACCGGTACTGAGGAGGAAGTCCTGGCTGTTTTTCGGCGTGTGCGCGACCAAATAAGGCTCGTTTTCGGGGCTTACGCCGCAGGTTATCGCGAGAAAGCAAAAACAATATGAACATCACCGAACTCAAAGACATCCTCAAAGAAAACCCGACGAAGGGCATCGACTTTATCCTGCCCGATAAAACGAGCATCCCATCTCACTTCCACATTACGGAAGTTGGCCATGTTAAGAAAGACTTCATCGATTGTGGGGGGACTCAACGCACCGTTTCATCGTGTGTGCTTCAAGCCTGGGTCGCCGATGATGAAGACCACGCCCTTAACGCGGGCAAGCTGAATTTCATTCTGAACTTGGCGGAAAAAATCCTTCCCTCCGACGACCTCCCCGTCGAAATTGAATTTGAGTCCCCTTACATCTCGATCTTTCCCATTGAATCAGTCGCAGTCGCCGGTACGTCAATCGTTTTCCAACTTACGACCAAGCACACGGATTGCCTGGCGAAGGAAAAGTGTGGAATAGAAAGCGAATCATCCTGCTGTTCGGCAGAAAGCGGCTGCTGCTCATGAGGGCGAAAAAGGGAATCCCCGCCTGGGTGATTGGGGAGTTTATCGGGACATTCATTCTCGTGTTCTTCGGATGCGGCAGCGTCTGCGCGGCGGTCACCACGGGAGCGCAGGTCGGTGTGTTCCAGGTGGCGATTGTTTGGGGGCTGGGGATTGCCACCGCGATTTATCTGACGGCGGCGCTGAGCGGCGCGCATTTGAATCCCGCGGTGACGATCAGCTTGGCGGCGTGGGGCGATTTTCCCAGGAGCCGTGTCGTTGGGTATATCGCAACGCAGATGGCGGGAGCCTTCGTGGCCGCGGCCCTGCTCTACGTGATTTTTGGAGGAGCGATCCGCGAATTCGAAGCCAAAAATGGAATCGTGCGCGGCGAGCCGGGCAGCGAGGCCAGCGCCATGGTCTTCGGTGAATTTTACCCGAACCCGCTGGGCAGGCCGCTTAAGGAAGGCAATCCCGGCCGGATGTCGCAAGGACGTGCGTTTGTCGCGGAGGTGGTGGGAACGGCGCTTTTGCTTTTGGTCATTTTGGGCACGACCGACGCAAGGAATCGAAACCGTCCGCAGATTCTCACCGCCGCGACGATTGGACTGACGATTACGATGTTGATCTCGCTTTTGGGGCCGTTGACGATGGCCTGTTTTAATCCGGCGCGTGATTTGGGTCCGCGTCTGTTTTCCAGCCTGGCGGGATGGGATTCCGTGCCCTTTACGGCCAACGGAATGGGATGGCTAACGGTCTACCTCATCGCTCCGGTCGTGGGCGGTCTTTTTGGCGGTGGCCTTTATCGCGTCTTTTTGCGGCCGAATTATGAGTCAAATATTTCCCCAATACCCGGCGAAGGCGCTCCGTAGAAATATCTCGATTCGGAATCTCCACTGGCGCTTGAACTCAGCGGATTCAACCCTACGCCGCGATGGCGCAGGGCCGCACTTCGCGTGCGATCCGCTCAATGAGGCGAGTCGCATTGCGCAGGTCGCATTCGGTTTGCAGGTTCAGCCAGAAGCGGGGTGACTGGCCGAAAAAGCGCCCGAGCCTCAACGACGTGTCGAGCGTAATCGCCCTCTTGGTGTGAATGATCTCGTTAATGCGCCGGGGAGGAACGCCAAGCGCGCGTCCCAGCGCGTTTTGCGACAGTTTCATTGGCTTCATGTAGTCTTCCCAAAGGATTTCGCCTGGGGTGATGTTATGGAGATTTGTTTTCATGGTTTTGGGTTCGGTTCAATGGTAATCAACAATTTCAACGGCGTACGCATCACCGTCTTTCCACGCGAAGCAGATGCGCCATTGGTCATTAATGCGGATGCTGTGTTGCCCCGTCAGGTTACCTTTCAGGGCTTCCAGGCGATTGGCGGGCGGTACTCGCATATCATCCAAAGTTTCAGCGCTGTGGAGTTGTAACAGTTTGCGGAGTGCGGTGCGCTGGATGTTCGTGGGCAACCGGCGCGATCCCTTGCTTTCCCAAATCTGTTTCGTCTCTTTGCATCGGAAACTTTGAATCACGCCCCTACGCTATAACGTTATGCGTTATAGCGCAAGAGTGTTTCTCAGCAATCTCCACTGGCGCTTCAGTTGAGTTTGGGGCAACGTGTGTTGATATGCGCAGGCTTTTCAACCTGATTTTTCAACTCGTTGCGGCGGCAATTTTCGTGTTCATCAGCCTGGCCGCGTGGATCGTTTTCGATGGATCCAAGGATCAAGGCGCCAATGCCGATGTTGCGCTTGTTGTGGTCGACGCGGACCCCGCTCAGGATAAATCTGAGAGTGCCGTACTGGATCGCGCGATCGATCTTTATAAAGCCAATGATGTCTCGGCCCTGATCGTGAGCGAGGCGTCTTCCGACAGGCCCAGTGGCGTTCGGCCAGGCACGGTCGAGTACCTGGAGAATCACGGAATACCCGAGGCTGGGATCATTGAAAACAAGTACTGGACGCAGGACACGGGCCATGACGTTGTGGAGATAATGAAGGCGCACGAATTCCATTCGGTCATCATCGTCAGCGACTATTATCGCATTTCGCGTCTGAAGTTGGAAATCTTGCATGCTGGCATGTCGCAAATTGGAAAGGCCCCGGTCGGAAAGTTCCAGAAGGAAGATGCAATAAAAATTGCCCAGGAGGACATCGCGATTTACGAATACGTCGGCAAAGTTTATCTCCTGCCGGCGGCGGAGAAAGCCAAGCAAGAGGCGCAGGTTGGGATGGGCAAAGCCTCGGTCGATGCGGAGAAGGCCAAGGAAAAGGTTGATAAAAGCTTCGATAACATGACCAAGTGACGAATGCGACGACGTCTCCGGGCCCTACGGAAAAAATCCTTTCGGCGTGACCCGCGCCGACTTTTCGGACAGCCTCTAGCTCATGTCTGCCGCGGCGTTTTCCACTTCTTCCGATAGCCCCTCCTGGGGGCCGCAGAGCCAATCCCAGGGTTTCGGACCCGATTCCGTGTCCGGAGGCGTAGCGGGTCAGATTCAAAAAATCCTTGGTTCCCTGTCGCTTGAGCAGCTCGACCGCATTTTTTCCATGGCGGAAGAATTGCGCGAGGAGGAGGGCGCTTACCTGACGCCCCGGGAAGCCACGCAGCAGGAGGCTCGTTCCGCGGGAGGATTCGATTTGATGCCCCTGGTGGTGGGCGGTGAGGAATGGGCGCGAATCGAGACGGGCCTGGGCCAGCGCGTGCGGGCCTGGAATCTTTTCCTGCGCGATATTTACAGCGGTCAGGAGATTTTAAAAGCGGGCGTGATCCCGTACGAGATCGTTTATTCCGATCCCAATTTTCATCGGGGTTGTGCCCGGCTGCCCGGCGTCACGGCGAGTTATCTCCAGTTGACCGCCTTCGATCTCCAGCAGGACGTGCGCGGGCAATGGCTGGTGGTGGAGGACCATCTCGGCGTGGCCGACGGGGCCAGTTACGCGCTGAAGAAACGGCAGATCCTGCGCCAGATCGCGCCGCGATTATTCGACGGGCTGGAAATTCTGCCGATCGAGGATTTTGCCGCGCAGGTGCTCGACGTATTGCAGGAGTTGGTGCGGATTCCCGATGGCGGCGCGCGGGGCGTGCTCCTTGCGCAGGGCAGCAGCGACGAGTATTATCTCGATGACGCGGCGCTGGCGCGGCAGATGGGTGTTCCCATCGTGCAGGGGAATGATCTCGTGGTGCTCGACAGCCGTCTTTATCTCAAGACCATCGCGGGGATCGAACCGGTCGACGTCGTTCTGCGGCGGCTGGCGACCTCGCTGCTCGATCCGGTCGTCTTCGATGCGGCCAGCCGCTTCGGCGTTCCGGGCCTCCTCTCCTGCGTGCGCAAGGGCTCACTGGCGGTGGCCAATGGGCTTGGCTCGGACTTGGCGAACAATCGCGCGCTGGCCGCGTATCTTTCGGTCATCGTGGAATATTATACGGGAGAAAAGCCGCTCCTTCCGTCGCCGCACATACTGGAAATGCGCGATATCGATGTGCGCGAGGAGGTCGCCGACAACCGCGATGCTTACGTGATCCGTCATGTGTGGAAACGCGGCCCCGCTCACGAATGGGTGGCGCGGCACATGCCGGCCCATGACTGGAACCGGTTCTGGCAGGAGATCGAGGCGGCACCGAGCGAGTACGTGGCGCATAAGTTGCCCGCCCAAGCCGCGCATCCGTGCTGGACCCCGAGCGGCTCGCGCTCGCTGCCGGTGACCTTGCGCGCCTTTGCCCTGGGTCAGGAACGGATTTCGGCCTGCGCCCTGGCCTGGACGGGATCGGCGGCGTCTCTGGTGAGTTCGGTTCAGACGATGGATCGCATCAAGGACGTCTGGATTTTGCGCACCGTGCCGGCGGCCTCCGTGGTCGCGCATGCCCAGGCGGAGGAAGCGCCCAAGCGCTTGCGGCTCACCAGTCGCGTGGCGGAATCGCTTTTTTGGATGGGCCGTTACGCGGAACGGGCAGAGGTGACCACGCGCATCCTGCGCATCGTCCAGATGCAACCATGGCCGCTGTTGGGAAGCGCGACGGCCCGGCAGCGCCAACCTCTCTGGGCGGCGATGGCGGCGGTCAGCGGGCACTCGGCTGATTTCTTTATGAAACTGGGGCGCGACTCGGTGACGCCGCGGGAAGTTCCGTTTTACTTCCTGCTCGACCGGCGCAATAGCGGCTCTGTCCTTTCCTATCTGCTGTCGTGTCGGCAAAACGCGGAGAATATCCGCGAACATTTTCCGCCGGAAGTCTGGTCGGTGCTCAATCATCTTTACCTGGAAGTCGCGCTTCACGCCGACCAGAACACAACCGAGCGGGTGCGGCTGGTGATGGAAGACCGCAGCCTTCATCACGATATTCTCACGCAGCTCGATGAACTCACCGGCGCGCTGGAAAAGCACATGCTGCATAATGACGCGTGGCATTTCTGGCAGCTCGGGGTCTACGCCGAGCGGAGTCTCATGACGATCCAGACGCTGAAGCAGGTTTTGGCTCCCGAGATGGCGGGCGCGCCGATTATCGGTCCCGTGAGCAGCACGAACCTCGATCTGCTCCTGCAAATGCTGGCCGGGCAGTACGCCTACCGCAGTCTCTACCATGCGCGACCGGTGGCGGCGCGGGTGTCGCGGTTGCTTCTGCAAGACCAGGAATTTCCCCGTTCCGCGCTGTTTTGCCTGGAGGGGATGCGGCGAGCCTTGAACGCCACGCTGGGCGATCGGCCGGTCAAGGGATCCGATACGCCGCTCAAGCATTGCGGCCGCGTGATTACGGAGTTGAACTTCATCGATATGGCCGCCTATTTCCCGCGCGCGGGCGAGAATGGCTCCGCCGCAGCGGGGGACGACGATCTTTCGGACATGCCCGCCCCCGACTTTCCGAGGAAGTTGGCCGAGCTGACCGGGCTGCTCCTCGACTTTAACGTGTTGATCTCGGATCATTACCTCGACCATCAGGTCATGTTCCGCGAGCCGGAGCTGTTCGACCTCACTCACGCGCGATGATCTTCAACATTGTCCACACCACCGCGTACGAGTATTCCGCTCCCGCCATCGAGTCGTTTACCGAACTGCGCGTCCGGCCCCGCCAAAGCAACCGGCAGATCGTTCACCGTCACGTCACCGAAGTGACGCCCCGCGCGGCCCTGGAGGAATTCACCGATTATTATGACAACGCGGTTGAGTGCCTTTCCGTGCCCTACCGGCACAAAACCCTGACGGTCACGTCCCGCAGCACGGTCGAGACGCTGCCTCACAAGGATGCCTTGAGCGCCCTCGACTTGTCGGTGAGCGAAGCGGTGCGGTTGAACTGGCCGCAACGCCGCGAGCTGTTCGATTTTCTCATGCCCTCCATGCATGCGCCGATCACGCCGGAACTGGAACAGTTGTCCAAGCAGCAACTGCCGAGCAGCGGCTCCTTTGCCGAATCGATCCTGGGGCTTTGTTCGTATATCTATAAGACGTTTACGTATATGCCGGGCGTGACCGATATCCGCACGCCGCTGACCGAGGTGCTCCGCAAACGGCAGGGGGTGTGCCAAGACTTTGCGCATCTCATGATCGCGCTGATTCGCTGCGCCGGTTTGCCCGCGCGGTATGTCAGCGGCTATCTCGAGACCGAATCGGTCCGGGGCACGAGCGGCTTGGTCGGGGCGACCGCCAGCCACGCCTGGGTGGAAGTCTACCTGCCGAGCGGTCTCTGGCTGGGGATCGATCCAACGAACGACATGCTCGAAGGCGAGCGCCATGTGCAGATCGGCATTGGGCGCGACTATGGCGACGTGCCGCCGCTGCGCGGTGTTTTCAAGGGCGCCAAGCGCCAGCAACTTTCCGTGATGGTCACCGTCTCGCGTACCACCGGCGAAACGGTGAACGGATAAAATGTCCGCCTCGACGACAGATGAACGCAGGCCCTGGTATCGCCCGAGCCTGAGCAGGCAAATCGTGCTCGGGTTGGTGGCGGGCACGTTGCTTGGGTATTTTTCCCGCGCGTGGCTGATCGATAAGCCGGCTTCGCTCGATTCCTTTTTGGATTGGGTCGCCTTGATCCGCGACATCTTCCTGCACTTGATCCGCATGATGATCGCGCCGTTGGTTTTCGCCAGCATCGTGCAGGGCATCGCGGGCCACGAGGACATGAAGAAAGTCGGGCGTATCGGGCTGAAGGCGCTGATCTATTTTGAAGTGCTGACCGGTCTCGCGCTGGTCGTCGGGTTGCTCGTGGTGAACCTGCTCAAGCCCGGCATGGGCGTGACGCTCAGCGGCGACACGAGTGGTTTGGGCGCCATCACCCAGAAGCCGCTGACGGTCATCGAGACAATCCTGCATATATTCCCCACGAGCCTTATCGATGCGATGGCGCGCGGTGACGTGCTGCAGATCGTGGCATTCTCCGTCATCTTCGCCCTGGCCGTTTCCGTCGCGGGCGACGCGGGCAAGCCGATCCTCGACTGGTGCGAGAGTCTCCGGCAGGTGATGTTCAAGTTCGCGGGGCTGATCATGACCTTCGCGCCGTTCGGGGTGGGCGCGGCCATTGCGGTGACGGTGGGACATCAGGGGCTCGTCGCGCTGCTTGGTCTCGGCAAGCTGGTGTTGACGCTTTATCTCGCGCTGATCATTTTCATCGTCTTCGTTTTCGGCGCGGTGATCTGGCTGGTGAAAATCCCGCTCAAGCCGTTTGTCCGGGCGGTGCGCGAGCCGTTCACACTTGCCTTCGCCACGGCCAACAGCGAGGCGGCGTTGCCCGACGCTTTCGCAAAAATGGAGCGCTTCGGCGTGCCGCGCGGGATCGTCGGCTTTGTGCTGCCGATGGGCTATTCGTTCAATCTCGACGGCTCGACGCTTTACCTCGCGGTAGCATCGGTTTTCATTGCCCAGGCGGCGGAAGCGGCAAGCCACGTCCACTTCGGAATCGGGCAGCAAATCCTGATGATGCTGACGCTGATGCTCACCTCGAAGGGCGTGGCCGCCGTGCCGCGCGCATCGCTGGTCGTGCTCATCGCGGCGTTGCAATCCTTTAACCTGCCATTGGAGGGCGCGGCGATGATTCTCGGCGTCGATGCGTTCATGGACATGGCGCGCACGTCGGTCAACGTCCTCGGCAACTGCCTTGCCAGCGTGGTTGTCGCGCGCTGGGAAAATGAGTTTGACGCGGCTAAAGCCGAGACGGAGTTTGGGGATGAGGCGACCGGATAAAGTCCACTCTACTTCAGTGCAGCGGCGAAGAGTTCGGGGATTTGGGCAAAAGGCGTCATGGGCAAGTGATGCCGTCGTTGCAGATATTCGGGACTGACAAAGCTCAGATAAACTTTGTCGGTAGATTCCCAGATGAGCGCTTTCAACGGCAGATCGATGGCCAGCGACGGGAATTGTTCCATCAGTGGCGTGCCGCCCTTGGGATTTCCGAAAAGCAGCAGAATGGTGGGCCGCAGGGTCATGCCGACGGATGCCGCCTCGGCCGCCTGATCGATTCGCGCAAAAATCTTCATACCCTTCGCGAGCAGAAGACTCTGCAGCCGATCCGCTGTTTCCACGACCGGATAGGGACTGGGCAGATCGATAACGCCTTCGGCATTCAGGGTAATCACCTTATCTCAATTCGAGTTCTTCTTCAAACTTCGTCAGGTTGCGCACGCCGGTTTTGCCGACGATAACGACGTCCTCGATCCGGACGCCTCCGACGCCGGGATAGTAGAGCCCCGGTTCGACGGTGATGCTAAGGCCCGCAAAAAGTTTGCCCGCGGCAAAGCGCGGCGATTCGTGCAGGTCGAGGCCGAGCCCGTGCCCGACGCCGTGGAACATCCCAACCCAACGGCCGTCGCGCTGCTCGGTCGGATAACCGGCGGTCGCAAAACGCGCAATTAATTCTTTTTGTAGCGCGGGACCATCGGCGCCGTCGCGCATTTGTTTCATCACCCAGCGTTTGCCCTCCTGCACGGTGGCGTATTGCCGGCGTAGCGCTTCGGAAGCGCGTCCGCGCACGACCGTCCGGGTCAGGTCGCCGTAATAAAAATTGCTCGCGTGCCGGGGAAAAATATCGAGCACGATGGCTTCGTTCGCGCGGAGAGGACCATGTCCGCGCTCGTGCGGATCGCAGCCCTGAATGCCTCCCGCGACGATGGTATTGGCGGGCGAACCGCCGGCGTGGAGCACGGCAGCGTCCATCTCCGCGCGGAGCCGCTCCGAGGTGAGGGGAATCCCGCTCCATTTCAGGAAGCCGCGCCGGTCCGGTTTGCTCGCCTTAAGCACGTCGATGCCCCGGCGCAATCCGGTTTCGGCGACGCGGAGGGCGGTGATGAGCGCGGCAATTTCCTCTTTGGTTTTACGCGCGCGTTCGGGAAAAAATGGCTGGTCGGAAACCGTAATTTTGAGTCCCTTGCCGCGAAGCTTTTCCAAAAGCCCGGCGGGAAATTGCTCGGGCACGAGAAATGATTTGAGTTTGTATTTGGCGGCGATGCCCGAAATCACGCTGGCGGAGGAGCTGTCCTTCGCTGGCGGGGTGAGAAATTCGCCGATCCCATGTACCTGTGTGACCCGCGCAATCGGTTTGGCGCGATCGATCTCGAGCGGTGACAAGGCCACGTGAGTTTTGCCGCGCGCCTCCCACCAGACGAAGGGATCATCGGCGTAGAAGCGGGTCGCGTAAAGCATGTCGGCATCGTGACCGCTGGCGGCAACCATCAGGCGGGCGGAACTCATGGATGGAATTATCCTGAAATTTTGCATCGTGTCCCCAAGATTTTCCTGAGAAAATACAGCCCATGTCAATCGCCACGCGCACCGGGGACATGGGGAAGACGAGCCTGATGTATGGGCGGCGGGTGGAGAAATTCGATCTACGGGTGGAAACCTACGGCACGGTCGACGAGTTGAACGCCGCGCTTGGCATGGCGCGCGCGCAGGCCGGATTGCCGCTGGTAAAAACGGAACTGCTCCTCATCCAAAAGCAGTTGGTCGCGCTGATGGGCGAACTGGCGGTCGCGCCGCCGGATGCGGAACGTTACGCGAAGGGCAAGTATCCCAAGCTGACGCCGGAAATGCTGCAGCACCTCGACGATCTCGTCGCGAAAATCGAGAAGGAAAAAATCACGTTCGAGGGCTGGGCCACGCCGGGCGCGAGCGTCGCTTCCGCCTCTCTCGACGTGGCGCGGACGACCTGCCGCCGCGCGGAGCGGCTGGTGGCGAAACTCGCCTCCTCGAACGAGATCGATTTTCTCGTCATCCGCTATCTCAACCGTCTCTCTGATTTGCTCTGGCTGATGGCGCGTTACACCGAGACGTTATCGTCATAGGTAGCCCGCGATCTCCGAGCGCGGGTCTTTCCGTACCGTCGCCCGGAGGTCAACGGCTACCGTTCCTCCTCGACCGGAGGCTCATTGAGATAAGCCAGGGCTTCCCTGGCGTTGTCGCGCAAATCCTGGATGGCGTACCCGAGGTCGAGCTGGCTGAAAACCGACGTTCCCGCAACGATCACTTCCGCTCCGGCCCGGACCGCATCCCAGATGGTGGAGCGGTTGAGTCCGCCATCCACCTCGATGTCGTATCTGAAGCCGCCTTCCCGGCGCCAATCCACGGCTTGCCTCACTTTTGACATCATGTCGGGCATGAATTTTTGCCCGCCGAAGCCGGGCTCGACCGTCATGATGAGCAGACGGTCGATGGATCCGAGATATTCTTTCACGGCGGAGAGGGGAGTGCGGGGTTTGATCGCGAGGCCGGGTTTGCGGCTGTAGTAGATAATTTCGTCGAGGGCCGTCCGAATGACATCCTCGCACTCGATGTGAAAGGTGATATTGGCCGCGCCTGCCTCGACAAAGTCGGTGATGAATTTTCGCGGCCTTGAAATCATGAGGTGCACGTCGAGCGGCAGCTTGGTCAGTGATTTCATCGTCTTGACGATGGCGGGGCCAAAGGTGATGTTTGGCACGAAATGGCCGTCCATGATGTCGACGTGAAGCAGGTCCGCGCCGCCCTGTTCCGCACGGGCGAGGTCCGCGCGCAGATAGCCGAAATCGGCGGCGATAATCGAGGGGGCGATAAGGAGCGGGTTCATGAATATCTAGGTTTGAGGTAATCGTTCGGCGGCGGCGCGATCCAAAAGCCAGACTTTGGCGCCGTCAATGGGTTGCACCAGTTGGACGGGATAGGGGTCCACGCTGCGATTCGCCACCAGAACTTGATGGAGCATATCCGCTTTGTCCGCACCAGCGACCAGCAAAAGAACAGTGCGGGCGGCATTGAGCACCGGGAAGGTGAAGGTGATGCGGGTGGACTTGAATTTTTCCACCCAGTTGGCGACCACCCAGCGCTCCTTTTCTTCCAAGGCCATGCTGTCGGGAAAGAGCGAGGCGGTGTGGCCATCCGGTCCCATCCCGAGGAGAATCGCATCGAATCGGGGAAAGCCGTTCAGGCGGATTCCCTCGGTAAAGAAGGAGTGGAGTTCCACGTCGTAATCAAGGGCGGCCATGTTGGCATCGGGCAGTTCGGCGCGGACCCGGTGGACATTGGCCTGTGGCACCAGGCCGGAAGCGAGGAGCGTCGTGCCGACCATGAGATAATTGCTGTCGATATGGGTGGGGGGCACATGCCGTTCGTCGCCGAAGAAGAGGTGGGTTTCGTGCCAGGGAAAATCCCGGAAAGCGGGATCGGAAGCCAGCAGGCTGTAAAGCTTCCGTGGCGTCGACCCGCCGGACAGCGCGAGGGTGAAGATACCGCGCTCCACCACGCTTTGTTGCGCCAGGCGGAGAAGATCCACAGCGGCGGCTTTGGCCAGCGCATCGGCATCGAGATAAATCTGGGGGGATTCCGGATTCATGGGGGTAGCGTACCGGCTCGAAGGAGGCAGGCAATCCTCGTTTGACCTGGACAGCCTCTAGCTTTGTTGGACGGCTTGAACGAGTTTTGAAATGGTGCTCTTCGCATCGCCGTAAAGCATACCGGTGTTTTCCTTGAAGAAGAGGGGGTTTTCGAGGCCGGAAAATCCCTTTCCTTTGCCGCGCTTCAGGACCACCACCGCTTTCGACCGGTCCACTTCGAGAATGGGCATCCCGGCAATCGGACTGGAAGGATTGTCGCGCGCATCGGGATTAACCACATCGTTCGCGCCGATGACGACGGAGACGTCCGTGTTCGGAAAATCGGGATTGATCTGCTCCAGTTCGTAAAGTTGCGAGTAGGGCACGTTCGCCTCCGCCAGCAGGACATTCATGTGGCCGGGCATGCGTCCCGCCACGGGATGGACCGCGAACTTGACCGTTACGCCCCGGTTTTCCAGCGCTTCGGCCAGCTCGGACAAGACGTGCTGGGCCTGTGCGGTGGCCATCCCGTAACCCGGAACAAACACGACCTGGCGCGCGTAGGCCAGTTGCGTTGCGACATCCTCGAAGTTGAGTTCGCGCATTTCACCGGTTCGTTCCACAACGCCCGCTTCCGAAACGCTGCCAAACGCGCCAAATAGGACGTTGGTGATGGATCGGTTCATGGCCTTGCACATGAGCATGGAAAGCATGAAGCCGGAGAAGCCGTTCAGCGTGCCGGCGATGATCAGGACGTTATTGGAGATAGCAAAACCGGTGGCAGCGGCCGCCAGTCCGGCATACGAATTCAACAGCGACATGACCACCGGCATGTCCGCCGCCGCGATGGGCAGCACCAGCATGAGTCCGAAGACAAAAGCGATGGTGAGCATGACGTAAAAGGCCAGCGTCGCGCCGGGCACGGCCAGGACGTAGATAAAGGCTCCCACGGCAACGAAGAGCAGCAGGAAATTGAACACGTTCTGCCCTTTGAAGGTCATGGGCGTGCCGGGCATGATTCCCTGCAACTTCGCCGCCGCGATCAAACTTCCGGTGGTCGTGAGCGATCCCAACAGCACCTCAAAATTGATCGCGACCATTTTCAAGCCGGTGAGTTCCGCGCCATGCCGATGAAATTCCGCAATGCCCACGAGCGAAGCCGCGAAAGCGCCAAAGGCGTGAGACAGGGCCGTCTGTTGGGGCAGCGCGGTCATCGGGACGAAGTGGGCGATGGCGCCGCCGATCAGGCTGCCGATGATCACGCCGAGGAGGATCCACTCGTAGCTGACGATTTGCTTTTGCAGGAGCGTGCCCACAATGGCCAGGAGCATTCCGACTTCGGCCATCTTCATGCCGCGCCGGGCCGTGTCCGGGTGGCTCAGGCCCTTCATTCCCAGCACGAAGAGAACGGAGGCGGCCAGGTAACAGAACTCAATAAAGTAGTGTTCCATGATACGGCCTTATTCCTTTTCCTGCTTGGGTGCCTCTTTGCGCCGGAAAAATTTCAACATCCGCTCGGTAATCCAAAAGCCGCCGACCACATTGATCGTGGCGCAGATGACCGCGATCAACCCCAGGACGGTGCTGACCGTGCCCTCGTTGGATCCCGCCGTGACGAGCGATCCCACGAGCGTGATTCCGGAAAGCGCGTTGGTGGCCGACATCAGGGGCGTGTGCAGGAGCGGCGGAACACGGGAGATCACGACGTAGCCGAGAAATCCCGCCAGCGTGAAGATGTAGAGAGACGCGATAAAGAGTTCGGAGTTCATGGAGTTTTTGCCGGAGGCGTGGTTGGTGATTCGAGGAAGTTGCGAAGCCGTTCGTGACAAATAACGCCGCCGTGAGTGACCAGGCACTCCTTCAGGATGTCATTGGCGGGATCGAGCTTGAACGACTTGCCCGTCTTGTCCCAGAAGTGCTCGACGAGATTGCCGATGTTGTTGGAGTACATTTCGCTCGCTGTGCGGGCGCTGTATCCGGCCAGGTTGCCAAAGCCGAGGACCTTCACGTCATTGACGACGATTTCTTCACCCAGGCGGGAGCACTCCACATTGCCGCCCGATTCAATCGCCATGTCCACCACGACGCTTCCCGGCTTCATTTTTTCCACCATCGCCGTCGTTAGGATACGCGGAGCCTTGCGTCCGAAGACCTGCGCCGTGGTCACAACTAAATCGGCCTGCGCACAATGGTCCGCCATCACTTCGCGTTGTTTTTCGAGTTGCTCGGCGGTCAATTCCTTCGCGTAACCTTGGGCCGTCTGACCGGTTTCACCGAGGTCAACTTTCACGAACTTCGCGCCGAGAGATTTCACCTGTTCTTCCACGGCGGGACGCGTGTCAAAAGCCTCGACGACGGCGCCGAGTCGCCGGGCCGTGGCAATCGCCTGCAGACCGGCCACTCCCGCGCCAATGATGAACACCTTCGCGGGCGGGATCGTGCCGGAAGGCGTGCTCATCATCGGGAAAATACGATTGAGTCGCGTCGCGCCGAGCATTACGGCGACGTACCCGGCGATATTGGCCTGCGAACTGAGCGCGTCCATCCGCTGGCAGATGGTGGAGCGGGGAATCATCTCCATGCAAAGGGCGCTCACTCCGGCTTTCGCGAACTGTCGAATCAACTCCGGTTCATTAAAGGGATCGAGATAACTGATATGGATGCAGCCTGATTTTAGACCCGCGATCTCGATGGAGGCCGGCTTGCCCAGTCGCAAGACCAGGTCAGCGGCGGCCAGACCCGCGATACGATCCGCGACCACGGTAGCTCCCGCTTCGGCATAGTCCTCGTCTGAGAAATAAATCGAGCGACCCAATCCCGCTTCAATTTTAATTTCCGCGCCTGATTTTACCAATTTGGCGACGGTTGCGGGCACGACGGCCACTCTCTTTTCCTGAGAGTTGCTTTCCCTGGCGACAAAAATTTGCATGGCAAAACGACCGGCTAAGATGTCCTCCTCAATTTCAGCATAATGAGTTTCGGGCGCGCTTCACAACACTTTAGGTGATAGGGCCGGTGTGCGATACGAGATAAAACGAAGTGGCCCGGCAAGGATTTGAACCTTGGACCAAGTGATTAAGAGTCACCTGCTCTACCGCTGAGCTACCGAGCCAGAAACATGACAAATAGGGGAGTCGGAATGTACCAGCCGTGCCATCCCAGTAAAGCATATTTCAAGAAGCCGGGGCGCGATGACTTCGAATCCTTCGCAAGAAGTTACTTGCGGCGCGCCTGCTTCAGGGCCTGATCCATCTCGCGTTTGGCCACCGCTTTTTTGAGGTCTTCGCGTTTGTCCCGGACGTTCTTGCCGATGCCGACGCCGAGGAGAACCTTGAGGTGGTGCCCCTTCCAGTACATTTTCAGCGCGACCAGCGTGCGTCCCTTGACGGCGACAATTCCGAACAGCTTGCGGATTTCCTGCCGGTGCAGGAGAAGCCGCCGCACGGCCTTCGGTTCATGATTGAATCGGTTGGCCTGCTTGTAGGGCTGGATGTCGAAGTTATAGAGCCAGACTTCGTTTTTCTCGATGCGCGCGAAAGCGTCGGTGAGGTTTCCCTGGCCGGCCCGCAGCGACTTGACTTCCGTGCCGACCAGGACGATGCCGGCCTCGTAGGTCTCGAGGATTTCGTAATCGCGGTGAGCCTTGCGGTTAGTGATCAGATCGTCGCCCATGGTTTTTCTCTAAGGAGCCAGCCGCTCGATGATCCAGGCTGCGCCGTCTTTCCGGTAACGGAGCCGATCGTGAAGCCGGTTGGTCCGGCCCTGCCAGAACTCGATCTGCTCCGGCGCGAGGCGATAGCCGCCCCAGGTCGCAGGCGGTGGGACGTCGTTGGGAAAGTAGGCGTCCGTCTCGGCCAGGCGCGTTTCAAGGACTGCGCGATTGGGAATCACGTCGCTTTGGTTGGACGCCCACGCGCCGAGCCGGCTGCCGCGGGGACGCGTCTTGAAATAAGCCTCCACGGCAGAGCGCGGCATTTGGGTAACCGCGCCTTCGATACGGACCTGGCGTTCCTGCTCGATCCAGCCAAGGGTCAGGGCCGCGCGAGGGTTGGCCTCCAGATCGCGTCCTTTTTCACTGCAATAGTTGGTGAAAAAGACAAAGCCCTTCGCGTCGAATCCCTTCAGCAACACAAAGCGGGCGTGCGGCTGCCCTTCCGGGGAAACCGTCGACAGAACCATCGCGTTCGGCTCGGCAATCACCGGGCAATTGAGCGCCTCCTGAAACCAGCGCGTAAATTGTTGGAAGGGGTCCGGGGCAAGGTCCGCCTCATCCAGCGCGCGCTGCATATATTCGCGCCGGAGCGCGGCTACTTCGGAAGCGGGAGGTAAACCTGTTGACATGGGAAACCCAATCTACCGTATTGGGCCCAATCCACAATCTGACAAATAATCGGGAGTTACCCTTAAGTTTAAATCATTCGTAAACGGGTTGAATCCAGCGAGTCGTTGGTCTAAGGTTCATGCGTGAGCATCGCCGAACTCAAGGCCGAAGTGGATCGCCTCTCTCCCGAGGAACGGGAGCATTTGGCGGCCTACCTCAAAATCAGGAAGCAAATGCAGGATAAAGAGTTCGTGAAGGAACTGAGTCGAAAGGTCGATGATAAGAATCCTGCGAATTGGATAACACTCGAAGAAGCAGAAAAGCGGTTGTTTCCTAAAGATTGAGTTTCATGCTGTTCCGGCTCTTGATCGATTTGGAGGCGTTAGATCTTCTCAACGAACTGCCTTTGCGTCGCCGGCGTGCGGTTTTTGATCATCTCCGCAAGATACAAAACTATCCCGGGCATTACAGTGCATATACTGTACAAGAGCCTGACGGCACTAGATTGGACGTTTCCATTTTAGGGAATTATCACCTCTTTTACTGGACCGATGTGGCTGATCGTCACATCAAGATTCTTCGGATTGTGGAAAATGAATAATTGCCGCGTCTGCCTCAAAGCGCGAAACTAACCAAATGTCTGTTGAGTACGTCCTGAAGAAAACCCATGCGCCTGCCGGTGCGCAGATCGATTACCGCGCGCAGTTGAACGACGAGCAGTACGCGGCGGTGACGGCGAAGCCGGGGCCAATCCTGGTCATCGCGGGCGCGGGCAGCGGCAAGACGCGGACGCTGACCTACCGGGTCGCCTACCTGATCGAAAACGGCGTCGAACCGGAGAACATCCTGTTGCTGACGTTCACCAACAAGGCTTCGCGCGAGATGCTGGATCGCGTCGGCAATTTGCTGCCGCAGGACATCTCGCGCATCTGGGGCGGGACGTTTCATTCCGTGGCGAACCGGCTTTTGCGCCGCCACGCCAACGAGGTCGGGTTCAGCAGCGATTTTACCATTCTCGACCGCGACGACGCCGCCGATCTCGCCATCGCGGCGTTGAAAGCGACCGGCCTCGACACGAAGGACAAGACGCTGCCAAAGGGCGCGGTGCTGCTCGATATTTTCGGGCTCGCGGCCAGCACCGAGAAGTCGATCGCGAGCGTGGTCGATGGAAATTATCCCTACTTCTACGAAATCGTCGACAAGCTCGAATCCATCCATCGCATTTACCGCGACCGCAAGCAGGCCGACAACGTGATGGATTACGACGACTTGCTCGTCTATGCGCTGAAACTGTTTCGGGACCACGAGGAGATCCGCAAGTTTTACCAGGAGCAATTTCAGCACGTCCTCGTCGACGAGTACCAGGACACGAATAAAATCCAGGCCGACTTCATCGACGCAATTGCGGCTTATCATCACCAGGTCATGGCGGTCGGCGACGACGCGCAGAGCATCTATTCGTGGCGCGGGGCCAATTTCGAAAACGTCCTGACCTTTCCGCAGCGCTTCCCCGGCACGCGCGAAATCCGAATCGAGACGAACTACCGCAGCACGCCGGAAATCCTCACGCTGGCGAATTACGCCATTTCGGCGAACACGCGCCAGTTTCCGAAGAATCTCCACGCGGTCCGGCCCGCCGAGAAATTCTCGAAGCCCGCGCTAATCTGTCTCCAGGATGCCAGCCAGCAGGCCAATTTCATCTGCCAACGCATCGAGGAATTGCAGGAAGAAGGAATTGACCTGAACGAAATCGCCGTGCTTTACCGCGCTCATTTTCACTCGATGGAATTGCAGATGGAGATGACGCGGCGCCAGATGCCGTTCGAGCTGCTGAGCGGACTTCGTTTCTTCGAGCAGGCCCATGTGAAGGATGTCGCCTCATTCCTTAAATTCGCGCTCAATCCCAAAGACGAACTCGCGTTCAAGCGGATCGCGTCGCTCATGCCCGGTGTGGGCGAGCGGACCGGAGACAAGCTCTGGCAGAAACTGGCCGAGGGCGCGGAATTCGCCACGCTGGAACCGCCGGCCAAAGCGGCCGCGCCGTGGAAACAATGGGTCGAGACGCACAAGCAGATTTCCGCACCGGAACTACGCGGGCGCGCCTCGGAACAAATCAAGACGGTGATCGACGCGATCTACGAAGATTACATGAAGACGAAGTTTCCGAACTTTCAGTCGCGGCTCGAGGACCTCGGGCAGTTGCGGGCCTTCGCGCAAAATTTCGAGCGGACGGAGGAATTCCTCGCCCAGTTGGCGCTGATGACCAACGTCGATGGCGGGCCGAGGCGGGACGGTCCCCTGGCCGGCCAGCCTTGCGTACGGCTGAGCACGATCCACCAGGCCAAGGGCCTCGAATGGAAAGTGGTTTTCGTCATCATGCTTTGCGACGGGATGTTTCCAGCCAAGCGGTCGACGGAGACCCTCGAAGGCGAGGAGGAGGAGCGCCGCCTTTTTTACGTCGCGGTGACACGCGCGTGCGACGAGCTTTACCTGACTTATCCGCTGATGCGCGCGACGGCCTCGTTCGACGACCGTTGGCAGGAACCGTCCCGCTTCGTTACGAATTTTCCGCGCGGCTTGGTCAACGAATGGAAAATCAAGTCCGCAGCACCGACGAACTGGAGCTGAAGCTTAGGCCGAAGGTTGCGACGCGAACGAGATTTCTCGTGTCGCTTCTGGAATCGGAAGCGGGATCGGAATCGGCTTGTGGCCTGAGGCCATCGCCTTCTTCCAGGCGAGGAACGGTTGTTCGACCCAATGCCAGGAGAGCGAGGACACGGCGAGTGTCAGCGCCAATAAAATGGCGATGCGGCCGAAGGCGTTGTGATCTTCGCTCATTCCGTAGGGGACCAGCAGCGGAGACACAAGGACGATGATAAAAACGTGGTAAACGTAGATGCCGTAACTGATCTTCCCCATGTAAACAAGAGGAGCCCAGCTTAACACCCGCGCATAACCGGCCTTCATTCCAGTCAGTGAGGCGGCCAGCACCCACGCGAGGAAAACCGCGTCGACCTCTTCCGTCAATGCCAGCCAGACGTTGCCTTCGGGTAGCGTCATCAGCGCCCGGCCCAGGAAGAAACAGGCGCAGGCAATCAGCGGCATGGCGAAGAGCAGGGTCTTCGACTGCCACATCCTTGCCAGAATTTGCGATTGCCCCAGATAGGCGACGAGGCCGCCCACGGCGAACGAATCCACGCATCCGAAGAGGGTGACCCATCGCGCCAGCGTGGTGGTATTTCCCAAAATACAAAACATGCGAAAACCGAGCCCGAAGACGATAAATGCCGCCATCATCGGAAGGAACCAGCGTCTGGGCATTGCGAGCACGACCAGCGGCCAGAGGAAATAAAATTGCTCCTGCACGGCCAGCGACCAGTAATGGGAAATGGCGTCAGGCCAGTAGCCGAGCCAGGCGATGTAATTATTCGCCTGAAAAGTGGCGAGCCAGAAAAAATTGGTGCGCACTTCTTCGATGCCAAACACTGCGCCGAGCAGCAACGAAAGATAAAAGGGCGGGCCGGTGCGCAAAAGGCGGGCGACGTAATAGCGTCCCAGAGGCATGTACCTCTCGTCGGAATCGGCCATTTCGCGCTGCACCCGCCAGAGCGAGAGCGTAATGAAATAGCCGGTGAGAACAAAGAAGAAGCGGACACACAGGGGGCCACAGCGGAACATCGCGGGCAGCTGCAGGTCGAAGTGTTCGAAGAGGATGCCCAGGATGGCCAGGGCGCGGAGGCCGTCCAAGTGCGGATGATAAGTTGATTTAACTTGTTCTTTTTGTCGCGGAGAAACTTCGGATTTCAGAGCAGGAGTGATTGCGGAAGAAATCTCCATAAGTGTATTTCCACTGAATTGAGCAAGTGCCGTTCCGTTTCTAAGACGTCCTAGCGGGCGAATGGTTACGCTTTTCGAGAGATGCTTCAATCTCGTGAGTGAAGCCTCCAAAGCTTGCAGCAAGGATGGTCATGAGCGAAATCACAGGTTAGCATAATTAACCATGCTCACCGATGGTTTTCTTTTTAACCACTCGATTTCTTTTTTTCAGGAATTTGACCAACGGAAGCCGCGGCTCTACCCTCTCGATGTGTCCCCAAAAACCCGCCGCACCGTCACCATCAGCCTCGAACTCGTCGAGGCGGCGAAACAGCGCGGGATGAGCGTGGGAGCCTATGCGCTTCAATTGCATCACAACCAGCGGTCGGCTCGAGTCGCCTATGTGTCGAGTCTTTATCGCGGTTTTGCGTTGTTGGAAATGGCGCGCGTGCCGATCGATCCCGCCTATTTCGAGCTGGTCGACGGCTGCATGAGCGAAACCGAAAGCCGGGAGTTTCGCATCCTCGCCTCGAGCGGGGAGGACAACGCCCTGGTGCGCGCGGCGGCCCAGTTGCTCGGCGCTGATACGCGCCGGTCGGCGGTGCAGGCGCTTTTGATTGCCGCGTCACGCTCGCAGGTTTTGCACGAAGGCTTCATCGAAGCAGCGCGCTTGCTAGAAGCCACTTATTACCGCTGATAGGGTAGCCGTCGACCTCCGGGCGACGGTGCAGTTTGGGTGGCCCGGACTACTTGTTGCCCGGGTCGCCGGAGGCGACAGGAAGCGAAAATTTAAAGTGCGACGGTCATAGACCGCCGCTACATTCCCAAAATCATGAGCAATCCCGCCACGTTGCAGAAAACCGCCTTGTTTGCCGCGCACCAAAAGCTGGGTGCGCGCCTGGTCGACTTCGGAGGCTGGAACATGCCCGTGCAATACAGCGGGATCATCGAGGAGCACAGAGCCGTGCGCGAAGCGGCGGGTGTTTTCGACATCTCCCACATGGGCGAGTTTTTTGTGAGCAGTCCATTTGCAAAATCGTTTCTCAACGGATTGCTTACCAACGACATCGAGAAGCTGGCCTTAGGCCAGGGCCAGTACACGCTGATGCTCAACGGGCAGGGCGGAGTCATCGATGATTTGATCGTTTATCGTTTGCATGAGGACGAATACTTCCTTGTGGTTAACGCATCCAAAATCGACGAAGACCGGGCTTGGATTGAAAGCAACGCTCCTGATGGAATTGTATTTGAAGACCGGAGCGATGCTTACAGTGCTCTGGCCTTGCAAGGTCCCAAAGCTCTCGAAATCGCCCGTGCTTTTCTTGGCGCGGGCTGGCCCGAACCGAAGCGCAACGAAATCACGAGCTACTCATGGAATTGTCAGGAAATCCTCACGGCACGGACCGGCTACACCGGCGAGGACGGCCTTGAACTTTTTTTCGCCAATGAAATCGCGGAGAACTTTCTCTTCGCATTGCTCGAAGCGGGCAAGCCATTCGGCCTGAAGCCGTGCGGTCTCGGCGCGCGCGACACGTTGCGGCTCGAGGCCTGCCTGCCGCTCAATGGCAACGATCTTTCCGAGGAGCGGACGCCGCTGGAGGCGGGCCTGGGCTTTTTTGTGTCGCTCACGAAAGAGGCTGACTTTCCCGGCAAGCCTATTTTGCAAAAGCAGAAAAGCGAAGGTGTGAAGGAGAAGCTGGTCTCTTTCCGCCTCAAAGACAAAGGCCCACCGCCGCGTCCACATTATCTTTTATATTTTGGTTCCGATTGCGTCGGTGAAGTGACCAGCGGCGCGCCGTCGCCAACGCTTGGATACGGAATCGGTCTGGCCTATGTGAAGACCGCTTGCGCGGAACCGGGCGCGACGCTCGATCTCGAAGTGCGCGGAACCCGCGTGCCGGTCGAGGTGGTCAAAAAGCCGTTTTACAAACGGCCCGTATAAAGCCAGCCTCTAGACTTTTATGAGCAACATTCCCGAACAACTTCGTTACGCCTCCTCCCACGAATGGATCAAAGTCGACGGCGACACCGGCACGGTCGGCATCAGCGACCACGCCCAGCATGAACTCAGCGACGTGGTCTATGTCGAGCTGCCCAAAGTTGGCGCGAAGATCGCGGCGGGTGCGGTCGTGGCGGTCGTTGAATCCGTCAAAGCCGCCTCGGATATTTACTCGCCAGTGAGCGGCGAAGTGATCGCCGTGAATGCTGACCTGGTGAAGAAACCGGAATTGGTGAATACCGATCCCTACGGCGCGGCGTGGCTCTATAAGCTCAAGCTTTCCGCGCCGACTGAACTCGCCGCGTTGAAGGACGCCGCCGGATACAAAGCGCAGATTGGGGGTTAGTCTGTAGCGGCGGTCTATGACCGCCGATGCTGCGCATGGCAGTATTCTTTACTGTTCAAATTAACTGCCGTCCGTAGGACCGGCGGTCATAGACCGCCGCTACAGACTGACCAACCCATCCTCGGTGATCACGCTCCGCAGCGCCTGATCGTGCGGTTCGCGGGGGACCAGCGGGACTTTTTGTGCACCGAACATCAGGCCGATGCAGGGCAGTGTCGGTGACGTCAGGCTGAGAAAGCTGTCGTAGAAACCGCCGCCGCGACCGAGCCGGAAACCCTCCGCGTCGAAAGCCACACCCGGCACGAAGACGCAATCGAGTTCCGCGAGCGGAACGCGGGGACAACGGAGAGGATCGGGCTCGCGCAATCCGAACGGACCCGGCACAACGACGTCATCCCAACTGGCGACCTCATGCCAGTCGAGTTCAGGCTTGGAGCCGTGCTTGATCATCAGCGGCAGAACGATGCGTTTGCCCTGTGCCCATGCTTCCTCGATGAGCGGGCGGACGTCCGGCTCCGAGGGCAGAGGAGCGAAGAGCGCGACGCATCGGCTTTTGAGAAAGGCGGGCAGGTTCGCCGCCACCTGACAGATGACGAGCGATGCTTCGGCGTGGAGAGCCGGACTCATCCCGCGCAGGCGGGCGCGTATCTCGTGACGCAGCTTTTCCTTGGGCGAATGGCCACTCATGGCAAAAAATCACGTTTCATTATTCGGTCCTTCACTCCAAGATGCACCAACGGTTGCGTCAGGGCGAGCTTGGTGCACGTTGTTAAACACAGAAATGGTTGTACCCCATCCCAAACGGAAGAAAGAAAAGAAAACGGCGCCCCGCTGGAATCAGCGCAACTTCATCACGGAGGTGCTGATCCCCTCCTTTTTCGTGCGCAAGTCGGGCGTGGAGCACCGCCCCGTGTTCCCCGCGCTTCAGCCGGGGCAAATCGCGCTCACCTGGATCGGCCACGCCTCTTTTTTGGTTCAGACGCCGAGGCACAATATTTTGGTCGACCCCAACTGGGCCAACTGGCTCATCGTCATCAAGCGCCTCAAGCGTGCCGGGCTCTCCATCGACGACCTGCCCAACATCGATCTCGTCTTGATCACCCACGCCCATTTCGACCACCTCAACCGCCGCACGCTTCGGGCGGTCGCGGCGCGCCAGCCCATCGTCGTGCCGTCGGGTGTGGCGAGCCTCGTGCATGATCTCGGCTTCGAGAAGGTGCAGGAAATGAACTGGTGGGACGAATGGACGTATCGCGATCTCAAAATCACCTTCACCCCGGCCAAGCATTGGGGCGCACGCGTGCTCCATGATCAGCATCGCGGTTATGGCGGTTTCGTCATCGAGTTCGAGGGGCGTCAGGTTTATCACTGCGGCGATTCGGCCTATTTCTCGGGCTTCAGCGAAATCGGTCGCCGCCTTGCGCCGGAGATTGCCCTGCTGCCTATCGGCGCCTACGAACCGCCCTCGGGACGCGATGTCCACATGGGGCCGGAAGAGGCGGTCAAGGCCTTCCACGAATTGAAGTCGAAGACATTCGTGCCGATGCATTTTGGGACTTACCGGATGAGCTACGAGCCGATGCATGAGCCTGCGCAACGGCTCATGCTGGCCGGGAGCGACGCCGGTGTCCTGCAAAACATCCGCTTCCTCGTCGAAGGCATGCCGCAGGTGTTTTGATCGTAGCGGCGGCTATGACCGTTGCTGCCTTTCTGTCGCGAAAGCGACTCTATAAAAAAGCTGGTCATCCTGAGCGGAGCGTAGCGGAGTCGAAGGACCTCTAACTATTCCCTTATTGGACCTCGCCTGAGCAAAATAGTTAGAGGTCCTTCGACAGCGCCGAGACAAGCTCGGCTTGCTCAGGATGACGGATTGGTAAAGTGCGGCGGTCATAGACCGCCGCTACAGAAGAGGGTCGACGGCTACAAAATTACGCCCGCCCGAGATACTTCCCGTCGCTGGTGCTGACCTTGACCAGTTCGCCTTCCTTGATGAAGAGCGGCACCTGCACCTGCAGACCGGTTTCGAGCACGGCAACTTTCTGCACATTGTTCGCCGAGTCGCCCCGGACGCCTTCCGCCGATTCAACGATCTTGAGCGTCACGGTCGCGGGCGGCTCGATGTCGGCGGCCTTGTCGTCGGTGAAAATGACTTCGCAGGGCAGGTTCTCGGTCAGATAATTCTTCACCTTGGAGACAAATTCCTCCTGAAAAGTGATGTCGTCGAACGTGACCGGATCGAGGAAGTGGTAGCCCGTGTTGTCCTTGTAGCTGAACTCGTATTTCTTGCGGCTCATCGGCACGACTTCGAGCGATTCGTTCGAGTTGAACCGTTGCACGAACGATTTGCCCGTGCGCATGGAGCGCAGCGTGGCCTGGACGAACGCGCGAAGATTTCCGGGCGTGCGGTGCTGGGTTTCCAGAACCATACAGATGTCGCCATTAAATTTGATGGCCTGTCCTTTTCCGATTTCGTTGGCGTTGGGCATTGCGGTTAAATAGTGGAAGGGTTGCTCCGGAAATGATCTGCCGGAACGCTAAGCCTAGCAAAAAATCAATGGGAGACAAGCGCAACGATCAGTTGGTAGTGTCCCAAATGGTTTTAGCTGCTTCATCTCCTGAACCGACGAAATTCGCCCAATCTTATTGACACAGCATTACTATTTTAATTAGCTGAGGGATGGCGCAAGATTTATTTCATTTGCTCTCCACAAATGAACTTAAAAAGGAGATTGGGACGCTTGTGGCTAAGGACAAGCGAACTCTTCCTGAGAATTCCAAAATATTCGCTGCCATAGCCCAGATGCAGAAATTTGATCAACTGCCTGATTTAGTCGGTTATAAGGAACTGAATGCATTGATCGCAAAGAACCATACGGAACTTAATCGAGGAATGACGGCCACTAAGGGTGTTCCTGTGGCTCTGTACGTCCGCGAACTTCTCATTGGTGCGATGTACCCAGGAACCCTTTCTTCGATTGGCAATGGTATCTATCTCGCAACCACGCAGCCTACCGAACTTATTCTTCCTGACGCCTTCCCAAGACTTTCTAAAATCGCTGAAAAATACGCTTCGGACGATGAACCCGGCATGATTGTTCGATGCGCTCTTAAGAGTGATTCACGCATTGTTGAGTATGACGACCTCCATGCTTTTTGCCGTGAGAATCGAAATAGAGCCGCGAATGCCGGAATTAAAGATTTTGGGGCGATAGCGGCGGCCCTCGGATTTGATGCCTACGTGCGCGAGAACATTGAAGCCGGAATTGACGAAAAAGTGTGGGTTGTCGTTAATAGAAATGCCTTGACCTTCCAGCGGGAGGTCTTGCAGTATGCGCGGCAAGTGCTAAGTTAAAGTTATTAAGAACCATGAAACTTCATGATCGCATCAACAGGGTAATCAACACCGCTGCATTCGAAGAATCTCTTTCCAAGAGTGGAATGGAGCTTTTCGACTTTCAGTGTGAGTGGCCCAAGTACTCCCAATTTGATGATCTTCCGGAAGCATACCGGAAAGCCATTGAAGCCGGAGAGAGCGAGTTGTTTCGCACGGGTGAGCTTACCTTAGTTTAGGCTGACCGAGCATTCTTCCTTGTTGTTGGAAAGACGCGTAGGGGGTGCACTCCCTTGTGCCATGATCGCCGCTTGTATGTGTTTTTGCATCCAAGTTAGGACGTTGCCAATCGTTGTAGCTCTACGGAAGTTGCGTCACGCGCAGGTGCATGAAATGCTTGGGCGCAGTCGTGGGAAGGACGTCCTGAACCGAGATGGTATTGCCGCTTGCGCTGGAAACATTCGATAAGACCTGGACGTAGCCGGTGCCGGAATTCCAGGTCATCAGGTCAGTCGAGACCTCGGGGATGTAGCTGACGTCCGTAATCGATGCCGGCACGAAATAAGTCATGACCAGGTGGCCGTTGCTGGGCGCAGCGGTCGGCACACTCGTGGGCTCGGCAGTGGCAGGATTCAACTGCAAGGCGTAGGCGAGAAGATTCGGCACGCCCGAGCCATAGGGATCGGCATTCGGGCCGCTAATGGTTGCATCGGCCAGTTGGGCCGCGGTGAAATATTGCGACTGCCATGACGAGAAGGACGTTGTCGGCGTGGACGAGGTGGTGCCAGAGGTGGTCACAGACACCGTATTCGAATAGGCGGATGCCCCAAAGCTGTTGACTGCCTGGATCCGATATTCGTAAGTGGTCCCGGCGCTCAAGCTGCTCGTATCGGTAAAGCTCAACGCGGTTCCCGAGGCGGTACCCACCGTGACAAAGGTCCCGCTCGTCCCCGGCGCCCTCTGGATGTTGTAAGAGGTGGGCGTGCCCTGGTCATAAGGTCTTTCCACGATCTGGAAGCCCGCGAGGTTCGCTCCTGACACGTTAACCGTCGGCGAGGTGAGTCCCTGGATGACAACCGTATTGACGTTGCTCACGGAGCTGTTCGATCCAAATGCGGTGGTCGAAACGGTGTAACCCGATTGGAGCGACGTAAAACTTTGTGAGACGATACTTGTCGTGGTTCCATCAGTTACCGTTACAGAGGCCGTCTGGGTTCCGCTTCCAACATTGGGCGGAAGACTGTAGACAACGAGATCGTACAGCGCATAGGGAACGTTGCTGACGGAGTCCGAGTTATTGCTAAATGTCGCCGCCTCGCTGCTAAACAATTTCTGGGTTGTGCCAGACATGGAGGCCTCCGAACCAAAGCTGGTTGAACCTTGCATTCCGAAGGTTTCTCCTAAATTTGGTACAGTCGCCCCAGCGCTGTTCAACGGATTTGCCAGGATGAGGCCGCCCGTGGCCCCCTGTCCCAAAAGGTTGAAGTTGGCCGCTGAATAGGGAGTCGCCCCGGCCACGGCGGTCAGCGCCAAGGCGTTGCTGTCGCCAGCCGAGTCAAATTGGAAGCTGATGATATTGCCGATGGTTGAGCTCGTCGTGGCCATGCCCGGCTCCGTCCAATTCAGCGAAACGCTCTTGGAGGCAACGGTGCCGCTAGACAAGGAGATGGGAGCAGGCGGCGGCGTACTTGTTCCATTCGCTCCAATGGTGATGGTTACGGCAGCCGATGTCGTGATCAGGCCGTTACTATCCGTGGCCTTCGCAGTGATGGCATGAGTCCCGGCGCTTAAACCCGAGTAGTTGAGATTATAAGGCGCGAGGGTGACTGTTCCCAGGCTCGTCGTCCCATCAAAGAACTGCACAGACGTTATGCTCGCGCCGGAACTTGCCGCGTCCGCGCTCAAGGTGAGGCTATTGCCATTCAGGTAAGTAGCGCCTGCGGTGGGAGAGGTTAGGGTCACGGTGGGGCCGGACGTATTGGCAGACAGACTGGTGATGGATCCGATGGTTGATGTCCCATCCAGTTCCGTAATTCCGTTCCATCCACTGATGAGCCACCGGCACGTGCCGCTGTGGTTGGACTCGTCATTATGATACAGGTAGGTGTTTCCATCGGGTCCATGGACGAGTGTTGGCGCGAAAGAGTTTCCCGCGTAACCGTCCACCGTGCTTATCCCAATCGAATTCAGATTTTCATACGTGCCGAATCGTCCGACCATCAAGCCGTTGTCGTAGAAATTGACCCACTGGCTGGCCTCGCCCCCACCCCAAAATTCACCGTGATAGCCGTAAACAATATTTCGTCCAAGCGCCATGGCGTAGTTCCCGGCGTACTGGACGCCGTCGCCGGTATCAAATCGCCCGTCTTGAGGGAACCAGCCGGAGGGGGTGCCGTTTGTCGACAGGCTTGACTCCCATTTCCAGGAAGTTCCTCCCACGGGAATTCCGCCCAGGTGATAGCCGGTGTCGGCCCTATCCCCGTCAAAATCAACTGCAATTCCGCTGGCGGTAATTTCCGTGCGCATGGGATAGGCGTTCCACGGCTGCGGATCGGTGGAAGCCAACGCTGTCGAGGCGATCAAAGAGGGTGAGCCCCACACCGGATTATTCTTGGCATCAAAGCCGGTCAATGGCTGGGAATAGAGACTAATGGCTGTCGTTGCGCTATTGGCCACGTTGAAACGAAGCGTGCCATCCGCGTAAATACGCGGAGAGTTGCTATAGGTGTATCCGGTAAATCGCGCCGGACCACTCGACGGCAACTCGAACAAGTCCGAGCTGTTGGCGACCATGTTACTTAGGAAGCCGTAGGTGCGTCCGTTGGACAAGGTGACGACGTTCTTGAATCCGTCGGCATAACCAAAATATAAATGGGTGCTGTCGCTGGGCAATCCATAGGCCCAATTCCTCGCCATCGTCCACGACCCGTTTGTTCCTCCGAGTGGCAACGCGTAATTGACGGAATACTCCGTAAACCCGTTGAAAACACGCGTGGCATCGGTGAGATCGACGGTTGAACAATAGGATTCCTCGTTGAAGGTGATTTGCTCAATGTAAACGAGGGTAGTGCCGCTGATGCTGAAGTGTACAATGCGACCGTTGCCTCCGTCTTCAACCCAGAATGTATTATCGGGCTGGAAGGCGACGAAGGCTTCATTCGTGAAAATGTTGTTGTTGGTGAACTGGGTATTAAAATCGAAGGTGTTGGCTGTGATGTTGGGACCGTTTACGGGCATGCCTCCAAGCGTTCCATAAGTCCAGGCAGGGGCCCCCGTCGCGTTGGTGTACGCCTTGATTTGCTGGCTGCTTCCGCCATCGGTTACGAGAAGCAGGGAGTCATCCGCCGATACGCCTACTCCAGCCGGATTGCTCAGACCTGTGAGGGTCTTATCCAAGGTCGCCGTCCCATTCGCAAAAGTGTAACGCAGAACGACCGGCGTGGCGGCATTGGAAATGACCCAGACATCTCCGTTTGCCGTCGTTGCCATGCGCCCCGGGCTGGGCACGCTGAAACTTCCGATCAAGTTTCCCTGTACCTTGTCAAAAACCCGAACGAGGTTGAGGTTTCCATGGCTGACAAAAAGATAGCTTCCAGATTTTTGCACGGCCAATCCGGTGGCCGCATTGGTCTGGTTGGCCGTCGCATCGAAATCAACGCAACTGGTGTAGAGCCCATTTTGATAGGGACCGGTCGGCGGATTGGTTCCTTTCGGGAAGGTATAGATGGAGTTGTTGCTGTTATTCATGGCGATGACGTAGGTGTCATAGCCGTTTTGTCCTCCAGCAATTTTAGCCCAGTAGGTGCGCGTTCCGTCCGAGGTTACATATTGGATGCAGGCGTTGACATCGCTGAAACCAGGCTGAACTTCGCTTGGCACCTGAGGACTTCCTACTACAAAGGAATGAAAGGGATTGCCCGCCTCGTTGTATCCCAAGGTATAGTAGGCGGCGCTTCCCGCGATGGACATGTCGTAGATCTTTCCAAAAGAATGGTAGACATTCACGCCGGACTGGCTCGCGGAGGTGTTCCCAACCATTCCCTGGAAGACATACTGCACGTTGTGATAGATCAGCTTGATCTCATAATTACTTCCGGTGGGGACGGCGGTGCCGCTGTCATTATTTCCATCCCAAACCCCGTAGTTCGTGCCCTGTTGATACTGAATATTACTCCATAACGTTCGGATTAAGGCCCCGGTCGAGGTGTTGTAGACCCCCGCACTCGTAACTGAAGCCTGGGGAAGATTGAAGGAAAATTGGAGCCGCCCCGCAATGGCCGTGATGCCATTGGAAATGGTCAGCGAGAGCATGGGATGATAAGTCCGATTGGGATTGCGCGAGGTGGCAACTTTATAATCGTTGTAGAGGCTTTGAGAATTGGGACTCACGCGAAAAAAGATGTAACGGGGAGTACTGAGTGAGGCACCCGAGAAGGCCGCATTCGCATACTGATTTTGGATGAAAGTGGCCAGGTTGCTTCCAGAATAGGTGACGGCCTGATTGACCGTCGTCGTCGGAGTGACAAAGTTGGCGTCCAGCAGCGTGTTGGCCGTATCATCGGCGCCCGCGTACCAATCAGACTCCAGGGGCAAAGAGCTGGTCGTGCTTACCCGGTTCAACCCATAAAGCTGCATGTTATAGTTTTCGGTCCCATTCGGCTGTTCGAAATAAAAGGCTATGCTTGCCCCTGTGACCGTCTGGCCGGGGGCCAGATAGGGAAGAAGGAACGGCTCGACCAATACGCCGACAGTGCTGCCGTAGAGCCCCCCGATAGGGGCGTCATAGAGGGTGGCGTACGCGCCGTCACTAACCGCCGACTGGTCGACCATGGCATCGGAACCCTGGCCTTCAATAATGGCGCCCGCTCTTGCGGCACCCATCAGGGAAGCTAAAAGAGCTACCTGTAGAAAAAATCGAAAAAGGGATCGGATCATAAACGTGTTTTTAATAGGTAAGGAGGAAATCAGGCATTCCTGAATGCAATCGCAGAGTGCCTACAAGTGGGTTCTTGGATTTCCATGATGAACCCTTGATTAGCGTCCGCCATGCCATTGTAGAATAGACTCACTATAACCCTCTTTCTGAAAACGTCTTGCAATAATTGCCTTTCTCGCAAAACCCAAGTATTGTACGGATTGCGACGTCCAGATCACGACAAGTGACGGAAATACAACGTCTATAGTTGCCTTGTTCCAAAGTCGGATTATGGGCATTTATTTCCCTATTTTTCAAACGAGATAGGCAAAAAGTCTCCGATTTAATGCTTTAGGGGATGAACGAATTTTCCTGTCGGTGATTTAAATGACCTGACAAAAAGAGCTCAAATTTGCCAATTTTACCTCTGAAAAAACTTCGGCGGCCGGTTTTGCCGCGGCGCATTCGCTTCTCATCTCGGGAATTATTTTTCGTGCTGGCACCAACATTGCGGAATGACTGGTATGCAAAACGAAATTAGCCAACTCTTCAGTAACCTCTCTCCTCAAACCCTCGGACTGACCGATCCCCTGTCCCTCACGGTGTTATCCCTTGTCGCGCCGGGCTTCATCATGTTCGTCGTCCTCTTCTTCGGTCGCGAATTGTTTCGCCCCCGCTGGCGTGGTTATTGGGACGCAGTTTAATCCAGCGCACCCAATCGGCCTCCTTCGGCGGACCGTATCCGTTGGCAGGCAACACTTAAGAGTCGGTTTCGCGGTCTTTGGTGATTTCGTTGCATTTTTGTTCTGAAGAGAGAGTTGGTTTCCCGCAAGTTTACAGTTTACAGATTTAATTCCCGGTGCGATTACATCTGTAAATGTTATCGCTTCAATGGAGCCCGGGCTGGATGGCCTCGGCAGTCGTTCTAACCCTGGGAGCACTCATGGTCTTGTCGCCCGCGCGGGCCGACAATGACGACCAGGAGGCGGGGAAAAAGGAAGCCGTCGCTGCGATGCAGGCTTGGCTTGGTGAAATGGATGCCGGCAATTACGCCAAAACCTGGAGTGACGCGGCGAAAAGTTTCCAAGGCGCAGTGCCCTCGGACAAATGGGTCTCTCTCAGCCAGAATGTGAGAACTCCCCTGGGTAAACTGATCCAGCGCAAGTTTGATTCTGCCGCCTACCAGACCGGTGCATCGAGTACCGATGCCAATGCGGATAAGGGCACCTTCGTCATCGCGCAATTCGATACGTCCTTTGAAAATATGAAGTACGCCCGGGAAACGGTGACCTTTGAGAAAGAAGCCGACGGCGTCTGGCGAGTCGCCGGGTATTTCATTAAGCCAATGTAAGGGTGGAGCGGTTGACGGCCCGATCCAGCGCGGCGATAGTTGTGAAAGCAAAACTCCCGTGAAAACCCTCCTCTCTCTCGCACTCCTATTCACCTCGATGATTTTTGTCCACGCCGATTGGACTACCGACTACAAAGCGGCCCTGGTTCAAGCCAAAGCCCAGAATAAATTGGTGCTGCTCGATTTTACCGGCTCGGACTGGTGCGGCTACTGCAAGTTGCTTGATAAGGAAGTTCTCACCCAACAGGCCTTCAAGGATTTCGCCGATAAGAATTATATCGCGGTCACGGTCGATTTTCCGCATGAGAAGCAATTGCCGGACGATCTGAAACAACAAAACGACACCCTGGGCAAGCAATTCAACATCGACGGATTTCCGACGCTCATCGTGCTCGATGCAGATGGGAAGGAACTCGGACGGCAAGTCGGTTACGACCCCGGCAGCGGCACCGACGCCGTAATTGCCAAGTTGAAGAGTTTCAAATAAAAATTGAAGCGTCAGCTCTTCACAACCATCTAAAGGGGCAAGTCTATTCTTCAAGCGGGATTGACTTCCACTTCGCAACAAGGCCTTGCCCTATGGGAAAAACAGGCCCTATGATATTCCCTTCGACAACCCCATCTAAAACATGAAATTCCTTCTCTCAACCTCACTCGCCCTTCTCCTCGTTTCCACCTCTTTCGTCCGCGCCGCCGACATGGACGAGCGGATTCATAACGCCATAAAAATCGTGGACCAGAGGCAGGGTTCCGACGATCCCATCCCGAATGAGATTCTTCAGAATGCCAAGGGCATCGCCATCTGCACGATTATCAAGGGCGGAATCGGCATTGGCGGCCAGGGCGGTGAAGGCATCATTTTGATCCGGCATATGAACGACGGCGCCGCTCCCGTCTGGCGGGCGCCCTCCGCTTTTAACATCAGCGGTGCCAGTCTTGGAGCGCAGCTCGGTTTCTCCAGCATCAGCTACATCATTGTGCTCAATACGGAGCGGGCCATCGGGCAGTTCGTCGGTGAGGGCAAGATGAAGTGGGATGCCACGGCCACTGGCACCGCCGGTGTCGATACCGGCGTGGAAAGCGAATCGACCCGCGATCTCGAAAAGCATGATGTCCTGGTTTATCGGGATTCGGGCGGCCTTTTCGGTGGCGCCACTTTCGGTGGAAGCTCGATTGAAGTGAAGGACGAGATCAATCAGGACGCCTACGGCGAACACATTCGTGTCCGGGACATCCTTGAGGGCCGGGTTACCCCGCCACCAACCGCCCAGCGCCTCTACGACCTCCTCGACGGAAAGCGGTAACGTCATATTGGGTAGGGCGCGAGTCCCTTCGGAGACCTCTGCGAAAGTTCCGGCGCGCAAAAAAAAAGGGTCCGTCATCCTGAGCGAAGGCGAGCGGGAGATGTGTCTGGCCGAAGGATGTCGCCGAGCCGGAGTCGAAGGACCCAGGTTGCCTGAACGCGGACGTCCGTCGTACCGCAAGATGTCGCCGCGCCAGAGCGGCGGACCGGCTTTGCCTGGAGCGACTCGAATCCGTTTCGGTCCTCTCCGGTAAGAGCGACGAGGTCCTTCGACTGCGCTCGGGTCCACCCGCTTGGGGAAGCAAAACCCTTCGCCTCGCTCCGCTCAGGATGACGGATTGAGGAAAGAGAGCCTTTCGCAGTGGTCTCCTTCGCGTCCCTCATGAATGGGACGGCAGAGATTGCCGTCCCTGCCCAAGGTCTTACCTAACGGCGAGCATCGGACTCTGAGTCAACTCGCCTTCGGAGATGCGATAGCCGACGCCGCGGATCGTTTCGATGTAAGTGGCCAGCGGGCCGAGTTTTTCGCGGAGGCGGCGTACATGCGTATCCACCGTGCGGGTGTCGATGACGCTTTCATAACCCCAAACATCGTTGAGCAGGCTATCGCGGCCTTGCACCCGCCCGCGGCGCTCCATGAGCAGGGCCAGCAGCCTGAATTCCGTTGCCGTCAAATCGACCGGCTTGCTTTTCACGAGGACCTCATGCCGGGTGTGGTCGAGCACGAGATCTCCGATGGCCAGCTTTTCCACGCCCGCCACGACTTTATCCTTGCCGCGGCGCAACGAGCGATTGATACGCAGAATCAATTCGCGCGGGCTGAAGGGCTTGGTGACATAATCATCCGCGCCGAGTTCCAACCCGACAATCTTGTCCACTTCCTCGGCTTTGGCGGTGAGCATGATGACGGGAATGTGACGCGTCGCGACGTCGCTCTTGAGCACCTTGCAAATCTCCAGTCCGGGCATCTTCGGCAACATCAGGTCGAGGATAATGAGAGAGGGCGACTCGGTGCGCGCTTTGGCCAGGGCCGTCGCTCCATCCTCCACCGCGATGACCTGGAACCCGGCGGCACGCAGGTTGATGACCAGCATGTCAATGACATCGGCCTCGTCATCCACCACCATGATCTTGTGTTGCATAAAGCTAAAAGAGGCGTCCAGTTCACCACTCGGACGCTCTTGATGTGTAGCCGACCGGGGTAAATCAGGGCAAGCTCGCGCTTTGTTACTTTCGCGTGACAGAGAGCTTACCGCCCTCCGCAGAAGCTGCTCTTCGCAGGAGCTTGCATCCTTCGATGCCGGAGAACATTCTGTACGTTGACCTTATGACGATCACTCCAACCGAACTCAAGGCCCGTCTTGACCGGGGAGAAAAATTTCGCCTCATCGATGTCCGCGAAGCGGACGAATGGGCCGTGGCGCGCCTTCCCCGGGCGGAGTTGATCCCTCTCAGCCAGTTTCAGCAGCGCGCCGCCGCAGAGCTTTCACCCGATGAGCCTCTTATTCTCTATTGCCACCACGGCATCCGCTCGGGCCGGGCCCAGGGATATTTGAAGGCCCACGGTTATGCCGACGTCTTAAACCTTGCCGGGGGCATTGATGCCTGGGCGCTTCAGGTTGAACCAACGATGAAACGTTATTAGAGCCACCTCTTCAAAAGAACCGGTTTGAAATCAAGATTCCTCGACACGCTTCCCCCTAATGCCTAAACTCCGTTTCTTAATTGGCATGAAAAATCTACTGCCTTTGCGTCTGATCTAATCTGTTTTTACCGTCATGGTCGTTAAGCCGACCGGCGGCTCCTCTTTTCCTACTCATGAAATTCATCGAAAGTGTCTTCCAAAAGCTTCGCAGTCACCCAAAACGGATCGTTTTTCCCGAAGGAAACGAGCCGCGTATCCTCGCCGCCGCGGCGGAATTTGTGCATCTCGAACTGGGGGTTGCCGTGCTTCTGGGCAAACGGGATGAAATCGAGGCCGCCGCGCAAAAGACCCGGGTTTCCCTCAAAAAAATTCACATCATCGATCCGGAGACGGCGGAGGACGTGCCCATTTTTGTCAAACGCATCGAGAGTCTCAACCGCTACAAGGGCATTGCGGAAGTCGATGCGCGCAAAATCGTGACGAACCCGAATTATTTTGGCGCCCTGATGCTCCAGAACGGACAGGTCGACGGTCTGGTCGGAGGCGCCGCCTCGAACTCGGGGAGCATCCTCCGGCCTCTCTTTCAGCTCATCAAGCCCCTGGCTGGAATCAAGTCGATCTCCTCGTGCGTCGTCCTGCAGGTGTCCAATCATAAGTACGGTGAAAAAGGCGTTTTCACCTTTGCGGATTGCGGCGTCATTCCCAATCCCAACGTCGATCAACTCGCGACCATCGCCACCGAATCAGCCCGGCTTTTTCGTCAATTGACCGGCGCCGTCCCGCGCGTCGCCATGCTTTCGTATTCGACCAAAGGTTCGGCTCAAACGCAGGATACGGAAAAAATTGTGGCGGCCACCGCGCTGGCCAAGCAGTTCCTTTTCGACAAGAAGCAGCCGGGTGAAGTCGATGGTGAACTCCAGGTCGATACGGCGCTCGTGAAGGAAATTGCCGACATCAAGGCTCCGGGAAGCGCCGTGGCGGGTCAGGCCAACGTCCTGGTTTTCCCCGACCTGAATTCGGGCAATATTGCGATGAAACTGGTGCATCGCCTGGCGGGTGGGGAAGCTTACGGTCAAATCCTGCTGGGCCTCGACAAGCCGGCGGCCGACTTGTCCCGCGGCGCCAGCGTCCACGAGATCGTCGGCGTGGCGGCCATTGTGAGTTTGCAGGCGATTGAATATCGCCGGCTCTATCCCGACCAGGGGGCGGGCCGCTACGACGCAGCCCCTTCGGAAGCTCGCATCGCGTAAAAGTCCGTAATCGTTACCGTAGGACGGTGGTCTGCGCGATGGCCGGGGTAGGGCGCGATAATTGTAATCCTGATTTGTCACGCCCCCACGCGCGGTTACGCGAATTCATCGCTATTGCCTTTTCATTCTTGCGGGAAAGCGGCGTAATGGGGTCTCATCCCTTGCATTGAGTATGGCCGATTCCGTTTTTCTCGAACCCTTTCTGCCTCGTCCTGAGTTGGTTTTGCGCAATACGATCACGCCCCGCATTTTCGTGGCGGCGACGCGAATGGATGACGGCAAGACGACCACGTCGGTCGGTTTGTTTGCCGCGCTTCAACAACGGTTTCCGCGCATCGGATTTATCAAGCCGGTGGGCCAGCGGTTTGTGGAAATCGAGGGCGCCAAGATTGATGAGGACACCATCCTGATCAATGAAACCTATCACCCCCACACGCCGCTGAAGGCCATGAGCCCGATTGCCGTCGAGCCGGACTTCACCCGCCGTTATCTTTCCGGCGGGATCACGCACCAACTGCATGACCGGGTACGCACCGCGTTTGATATTGCGGCGTGGGAAAAGGATTTCGTCATCATCGAAGGGACGGGACATGCCGGCGTCGGCAGCGTCTTTGATCTCTCCAATGCCACGGTCGCCCGGCTTCTCAAAAGTAAGGTCATTATCGTCAGTCGCGCCGGGATCGGGCGGCCCATTGATGAAATCGCCCTGAACCTGGCCCTCTTCGAGAAAATGGGCGTGGAGGTCATCGGTGCGATCATCAACAAGGTTAATCCGGAAAAAATGGCCATGCTGAAGGAGTACGCCACCCTCGGCCTGGCCAAGCTGGGGTTGCCGCTGCTCGGCATGATTCCGATGCACACGGAGCTCTACAAGCCGACCGTCAATCAAGCCTGTCTGCGCCTGAAAGGTGAATTCATCGCCGGGGCCCAGCATAAACGCAGACGGGTGTCCCGAATCGGAGTCGGGGCCATGTCGTGTCGGAATGCCGAACGCCTGCTCCAGCCCGGCACGCTGATCATTACTCCCGGCGATCGTGAAGACTTGATCATGATGATCCTGAACGAAGATTCCAAATCCTCCAGCCGGAGCAATTTGGCGGGCGTGGTTCTCACCGACGGTATTCTTCCTCCTGAAAACGTGATGCAAATGATCCGCGAACGATCCATTCCTTTCATTTCCACCGCGGCGGATGTTTCCAGCGCCACCACAAGCATCGGCCAAATGACAGTAAAAACCGAGGTTGGAGACCGCGACAAAATCGGCGTCATCCAGAAGCTGATCCAGGATCACGTGCAGGTCGACCGCATCGTCGACCTGGTCCGGAGACAAGATACCGATTCCAACCGCCAGTTGAATCTGGGGATGTAGGTCCTGCGGACGGCAGTAAAACTTTTTCACTCGTTCCCAAGTTGCGCTTGGGAACGTTTCATGTTTCCGCGAAATTCTATTTCGCGCTGATGATCAATGACCCCCGCCGTTGCCTGCGTCGCTCATGCCGGTGATGAGGCCGACCATGGGCATGAAGAGCGCGATGACGATGGTGCCGACGATCACCGCCAGCATGACGATCATGATCGGCTCGAGAATGCTGGTCAGGCCGGTGACGACGTTATCCACCTCGGCTTCATAGACGTCGGCTACTTTGACGAGCATGTCCGGCAATTGGCCGGTTTCCTCACCCACCTGCACCATGCTCGTCACCATGGGCGGGAAAATGCTGGAGCTTTCCATTGGTCCCACGACCGATTCACCTTCCTTCACGCTATCATGGATCTTGTTGATCGCGTTCGCCACGACGGTATTGCCGGCGGTATCGCGTGTGATATTCAAGGCCTGAAGAATGGGCACGCCGCTGCTGATCAGCGTACCCAAGGTGCGGGCAAAGCGGGAAATGGCCGTTTTGCTGCTCAAATCTCCAAAAACCGGAATCCGCAACGCTATTCTGTCCAGGAAAAATACTCCCGCAGGGGTGCTCGCAAGGGCTTTATAACCGAAGACTGCCAGCGCAATTGTGCCGAGGACAATATACCATTGCGAGACGAGGGTATGACTGCACCAGATGACAAACAGGGTTACGCCGGGCAGCGGCTTGCCTGGAAGGGCGTCCTGGAAGATTTGCTGAAACTTTGGAACGATGAAGATGAGCAGGAAGGTCAGAATCGCCGCGGCGATGACCAGCACGACGAGCGGATAGACCATGGCGGACATGACCTTGCCTTTGATTTTTTGTGACTTTTCCTGAAACTCGGCCAGCCGGTTCAGAACGATTTCGAGCACGCCGCCCAGTTCGCCCGCCTTGACCATGTTGACGTAGAGTTTATCGAAAATGCGGGGATGCTGGGCCAACGCCTCGGAAAAGGTGCCCCCACTCTCCACCGCAGAGGCCAGTTGGGCCATGGTCGTGCGCATGACGGGATTGCGTTCTTGTTTGGCCAGGGTGTTGAGGCTCCGCATCAAGGGCAGTCCGGCTTCGATGAGGGTGGCCAGCTGCCGTGTGAAAATCGTGAGAACCTTCGATTTGACTTTGCCGCCACCTTTTTTTACCACGGGCTTGTTATCCGGTCCGACGCTCACTTCGTCTTCCTTGGCTTCGTCCAGCCGTTGCGGATAAAAACCGAGTTGCCGTATCTGCGTGATGGCGTCGTTCTGGTCGTTTGCTTCAACGAATCCGTTGGCTTGTTTGCCGCGGGCGTCGACTGCCGTGTAAGAGAATTTGGGCATAATAGGGGGGTGGGTGGGTTGATCGCTAAGTCTAAGTATATCTCAAAACTTCCTCGATGGTGGTTTCGCCTTCAAAAATGCTGCGCAAACCGTCGGCCCGGAGCGTGGTCATGCCCAGTTCGATGGCCTTCTGCCGAATGACCACGGAAGGCGCCCGCTGCGCGATGAGTTCGCGAATCGGTTCCGTGATATCGAGCAGCTCGTAGATGCCTTTGCGGCCCTTGTACCCGGTGTGGTTGCATTGTTCGCAGCCTGTCCCGTAATAGAAATTTTTATCTCCCACGTCGTGGACGGAGAGGCCGATCTGCCGGAGAATGGCCTCGCTCGGTTCATAGGGCGTCTTGCACCCCGTGCAAATTTTACGCACCAGCCTCTGTCCCAGCACGCCCTCGAGACTGGAAGCGATGAGAAAGGGTTCGACCCCCATGTCGATGAGACGCGCCACGGCGCCCGGCGCATCGTTGGTGTGGAGCGTGGTGAAGACGAGGTGACCGGTCAACGAGGCTTGGATGGCGATTTGCGCCGTCTCCAAGTCGCGCGTTTCCCCGACCATGATGCGATCGGGGTCCTGCCGCAGGAAGGCCCGCAGGCAGCGCGCGAAACTGAGCCCAATGGCTTCGTTGATGGGCACTTGTTGGATGCCCTCGATTTCGTATTCCACCGGTTCCTCGGCCGTGAGCAGCTTGGCATCATCGGTGTTGATCCGGTTGAGGCAGGCGTAGAGCGTGGTGGTTTTGCCGGAACCGGTCGGCCCAGTGACGATGAAAATGCCGTTGGGCTTTTCGATGACCGCGCAGATGTAATCGTAAATGCGCTTCGGCAAACCGATCGCGGCGAGGTCCAGCTTCACCGTGGAGCGGTCCAGCACGCGCAGCACGATGCTTTCACCAAATTGAGTCGGCAAAGTGGAAACGCGCAGATCGACCTGGCGTCCGGCCATGGTGGTCTGGATGCGTCCATCCTGCGGAACGCGGCGCTCCGCGATGTTCAGGTTGGACATGACCTTAATGCGCGAGGTGATGGCCGTGGCCAGAGATCGTGGTGGCGGAGACATTTCATAAAGAGCCCCGTCCACCCGGTAGCGAATTTTGAACTCAGTCTCGAACGGCTCGAAGTGAATATCGCTGGCCCGTGCCTGAATGGCTTGGGCCAGGACGGTATTGACGTATTTGACAATCGGGGCCGAGGAGGCGCCCTCAATATCGACCACGTCTCCCAGGTTGACCTTGGTGACAGCATCGCCGGCCAGGCTGGCCAGTACATCTTCCATGTCGGAAACTTCCGAGCCATAGTAGCGTTCAATCGTCGTCTGGATTTGCGCCGCCGGCGCGACGTAAATGGAGATGTCCTTCTGGGTGGCAAAGCGAAGGTTGTCGATCACGTTTGGGTCGAGAGGATTGGACACCGCCACTCGCAGGATGCTGCCGTCGAAATCCAACGGCAGAACGCCCTGGAGGCGCGCCGTCTGCGGTGGCACGAGGCTGAGCAATTCCGCCGGGAATTCCATCGTCGTCACATCCACCACCTCGGTCCCCAGCGCCTGGGCGACCATCTGGTAAAGATCAGTCAGGCGAATCACGCCGCTGTTGGCCACCACTTCCTCGATGGGTTTGCCGGTGCGCGATTGTTCATCGCGCAGATCCTCAGACTGCACGCTGTCGATGACTCCGTTTTCCAGAAGGAAGGCGAGAAGCATTTCAGGATTCATGGCAGTTGCTTTATTCCTTGTCTCCCATGGTCGCCGTGATGACTTCGTCGGGCGTGGTCATCCCGGCGAGAACTTTGCGGATGCCATCTTCACGCAGGGTGCGCATGCCCAGATCGCGCGCGCGTTGTCGGATCATGGCCACGCTTAGGCCTTCATTGACCATGCGGCGGATTTCATCGTCCAGCACGCAGATTTCAAAGATACCCATGCGGCCTTTGTACCCGGTGCCGCGGCATTTGTCGCACCCGCGGCCCTTGCGGAAATTCGCCTGTTCGAGTTGTTCGGGTTTCAGGTTGAGGGAGCGCAACTCGACCTCGGTCGGGACATAGGGCTCGGTGCAATTGGCGCAGATGCGCCGCACCAGCCGCTGCGCCATGATCGCCCGGACCGACGAGGCAACGAGAAATTTTTTGACGCCGATATCGACAAGGCGGGTGACCGCACTGGGAGCGTCATTGGTGTGCAGGGTGCTGAAGACCAGATGGCCGGTGAGCGAGGCATTGATGGCGATGCTGGCCGTTTCCAAGTCGCGAATTTCACCGACCATGATGATGTTCGGCGCCTGTCGCAGCATGGCGCGCAACGCGGCGGGAAAGGTCATGCCCACGTCGGCGTTGACCGGCACCTGATTGATTCCGTTGAGCTGGTACTCGACCGGATCTTCCACCGTGATGATCTTGCGATCCGGTTTGTTCATCATGTTCAGGCACGCGTAAAGCGTCGTGCTTTTACCCGAACCGGTCGGGCCGGTGACCAGAAAGATGCCGTCGGGCAGGCCGAGAATACGTTCCATGGTGGCCTGGTCGTCGGAGAGGTAGCCGAGTTCCGTCAGGCCGAGCGTCAGGCTCGTTTTGTCGAGAATACGCATGACGATCGATTCGCCATGGTTGGTCGGGATGGTGGAGACGCGCAGGTCGATGGAGGTCTTTCCGTCGGTGGTGCGCAGTTGAATGCGCCCATCCTGCGGAAGGCGCTTTTCCGAGATGCTCATGTTCGACATGATCTTGATGCGGCTGATCATGGGGGCCTGAAGCTTCTTCGGGGGATCGGTCATGACCTGCAGCACGCCGTCGATGCGGTAGCGCAGGCGCAGGCGTTTTTCCAACGGTTCGAGGTGAATGTCACTGGCGCGCAAACGATGGGCTTCCAGGATCATGAGATTGACCAGGCGGATGATGTGCGCATCGTCTCCAGCCTCGGTTTGCCCCTCTTCCCCCGCCTGTTTGGGACCGCCCTTCACCTGCAATTTATCGCCGCTATAAGTGCCAATCAGCGAATGGACCATTTCGCTTGCGCTCCCATAGTGGCGCTTGAGGGCCAGCTCAATCTGGTCCGCAGGCGCGACCACCAGGTCGATATCGAAGCGCAACTCTTTGCTTAACGTGTCGATGGCGTCGAAATTAAAAGGATCCGTCAGCGCCACCCGCAGGTGCTTTCCTTCCAAATGAAGCGGCATGACCGCAAGCCGGTACGCGAGTTGCCTGGGCACGGCCTTGACTGCTTCCTCCGGCACCGTGTCGATCTTGGCCAGCAAATCCACTCCGGCCTCGGCGGCGGTCGTCCGCAGAATATCAAGATCGGTCACCAGGCCGCTACGCACCAATTCCTGCACCGGGCCATGGCCATTTTTAGCGGCCGAGCGGCGTGCGTCCTCCAGATCGGACGGCTGGATCAAGCCGTGCTTGATCAAAAGCTCAAGAATAAAATCGTCGTTGGCGGCCACAGCTTTCCTTT
>Ga0182024_10002283_pt1 | contig 47953 bp, 25 predicted proteins | sample P32metaG_FD_120480 | JGI IMG/M metagenome (GOLD analysis project Ga0182024, IMG submission 120480) | Permafrost microbial communities from Stordalen Mire, Sweden - P3-2 metaG (Illumina Assembly) | ecosystem: Environmental > Terrestrial > Soil > Wetlands > Permafrost | place: Sweden: Stordalen... | reverse complement strand
GGCGATCAAGCGACGCGCCAAACAATATGACCTGATGAATAAGCCTCGCGAGGAACTCCGAAAACGCTTGCGTCAACGAACGGGTAGAGTGCAGGTGCTTAACTGAATGCCATTCGGAACGGTGGCGATAACAACGAGAAAATGGCAACATGATCTGAACTCCCCCGAAGGAGATCGATCTCATGCCCTCTTTTTCTGATCGCTTTCATGATGCTGTCTCGTATGCCGTGCGTCTTCATGCGAATCAACTTCGCAAGGCAACGGACACGCCGTACATCTCGCACCTATTGGCCGTGGCTGGCCTCGCGATGGAGTATGGCGCGACCGAAGATGAAGCCATTGCGGCTCTGCTTCACGACGCCGTTGAGGATCAAGGCGGCAAGCCGACGCTTGAAGAAATCCGCCGCCGATTCGGCGATCAAGCCGCTTCAATCGTTGACGGCTGCACCGATACAGATCAGCAGCCCAAGCCGCCATGGCGTGAAAGGAAGCAGGCGTACATTGACCATGTTCGCCACGCCAGCCCCTCCGTCTGCCTGGTGTCGGCGTGCGATAAACTGCACAATTCCCGGTGCATTCTCAGCGACGTTCGTTTCGAGGGCGATGCCGCATACAGAAAGTTCAAGGGCGGAAAAGACGGCACCCTCTGGTACTACCGCTCATTGGTGACTGCCTTTGCCGGCAAGATTCCCCACCGGCTCGCTGAAGAGTTGGAACGTGTCGTGTCCGATCTGGAGCGGATTTCGAGGGGGGAGACTGAAGGGACGTCAACGGTTAACGAATCCTGTTGACTGTTGGTTATTGTCTAACGTGGCAATCACGTGACAGGGAATCGAAATTCGCGAGCAACCGCGGATTACATCGGGAACAGGAGTTTGAAATCCACCAGGCTTGCTTCGGTCAGTCCGTACTTCTGCAAGCCGGCGTCGAGGGTGGCGGCGCTATTCAGGCCGGTGAGGTTGACGGCGTTGTTGTTCAACAGAACCGACACGTGATCCATCCGCAGCCCGGCCATTCCGAAGGGGATGCCATAGTATTGCGTCTCGACATTGCCGAGGTGGATGTTCTGCAGGTCATAGGCGCCGACGTAGCTTCCGCCGAAGTGCAGGCTGTGGTGCGAGGGGCAGTCGCTGGTGAATGACTTGATGATACTGTCGGACGTGTAGCTCATACTGGTGATCGGCTCTCCGAAGTCATACGACGAACTGACGCCGGCCTAGATGCGGCTTCCAAACGTGAACATCGTCAGGATGTTGCCGAGATTTCCGTTGGAGTTGATGACGGAATTCTCGATCTCGTTTGCGACCACGAACGACCCGACGTTCAATGACGTGGGAGCAAAGCTGTTCGTGAAGTCGATCGTCGCATTGTTCAGATTGTGACCGATCACGCCGGTTCCCATGGAGCCGGTGGTGAGCGATCCGTCGAAGTCTTTGCCGACGGCGAACGTTCCAATGGAGCCGAAGTTGCCGACGTAGCTGCTGTCGTATGAATTGGCGTAGCTCAGCCGCGTCGCGCCGGGGACGTCCCAGTTGCCGTACGCGGTTCCACCGATCTTGTAGTTGTCGAGCGTATATTTCACCCCGAAACTCGGCTGAAGCTTAAAGTCGGCCTTGTAGCTGGAAGCGACGTTGAACGAACCGATCGTGTTCGCCGTGATTCCGCTGGCGCCTGCGGTCGATTCCGTTGCAGAATGCAGGTTCAGGGTCTTGATGAATTGAGAGACATCGAGGTGGGTGTCCATCAGATTGCCGAATCCCAACGCGATTGTCGGCCTGGCCGTTGGATTCGTCGGGGTGAAGTTGATCTGGGAGTTCGAGAAGTTCCAGCCGGTGAAGTTTGAAAACGGAACGGCCTGCGAAACGTCGATCGTCACGCCATTGCCGTCACCCAACTGCACTTTGGGCGCTGCCAGAAAACTTGCGCTCCCATCGAGGAGCAATGGCTGCAGGGCGATCGATTTCATCGGGCCGGTGCTCTCAAAGCCCATCAGGGGGAAATCGACAGCCCTTGAAGAAACGGCAATGGAGCTTAGGGGGCTTGTCGTTGCCAGGGATAAGTCGTCAAACTGACTGACCATGCCGGTAATGGTGATATGATTCCCGGAGGTTTGAACGGCTAAGTTGTTGCCGCTTGCGGTCAGCGTGCCCAGCACATCGTGAACCTTAATTTGCAGCGGAAGGTTATTCACCGTATCGGCGGAAATGGTGTCGACATACCCCGATATGGTCACGTCGACGGAGTTGCCGGTGAGCAGCCGGCGGCGTTCGAGCCGCTCGACGACGCAACGGTTCAGCAGTGAGTTGGAGCGCTTGGCAGGCTGAATTGTTTGGCAAGTAACGAGCTTCATGCGGCCTCCGTGGAAGTGTCATATATAGGGAAGCAGATAATTGAGTTTACGGAAGCCAGCTCTGCGGGAGCAAGAGAATTCCAAAGCCGCCTTGCCGCGCCATCGGACGGCCGTAACCGCTGCCGTGACACGCTAAGGCATGGGGATCGTGAGCTATTCATACTGCGGTGAGACGCGCGGGGGTTTCAGACTGCCACTCGCGATACGAACGGTCTTCGAGCGATGCGAATGCAGCCGATGATCCACACCAGTGCGCTTACAATCAGCGGCATGAAGTCAACCCAGGGGAGGTCTCTTGTCGATCCGCCGCTCGACGACGTGGTTCCCGAAAACAATGTTCCGCTGCTGATTTGCTGAATTGGCGGGATCGTCACGGCATGCTGAACCTGCGTCATCGCTAACTGCATCTCGGCATTTAGTTCGGCGGTTTCGGCTTGCACACCGACTAACTTGAGCCGAGTAACCAGCGCATCGGCGTCCACGCTCTTCGAACTCATCGAACCTCCAGGAACGGAGGCATCGCGGAACTGAAGAGTGGCAGAGTCAATCACCAGCGCTCGCATCGTTCCATCGAGGCGAGTGAGCTCAATCCTCAGATCATCGGGGAGAGCCGGAGGATCGTCCTTACGAGCCAGCTGCCGCATGTGGGTGCGCACCGTAATCGATTGATACCCTTTCGATTCCGGCTGACTCAGCGTGACAGTGCTGGTGATTTGTCGAACACGGCGCATAAGATCAACCCCATGAGCAGCCCCGTTGAGACGCCGGACTGGTCGAAGATTCCCGCCCCGCAAGACGAAGGCGGCGCTCGTCATCTGCCTGGCATGCAGATGGCGTCCGTGTCGCTGCCCGCGACGGACGGCCGCGTGATCGATCTTTCGGCGCAGCCGGGGCGCGTTGTGATTTATGCGTATCCGCGGACGGGCGTGCCGGATGTTCCTAATCCGGCGGGCTGGGACGCGATTCCCGGGGCACGCGGGTGCACGCCTCAGAGTTGTGCGTTTCGGGATCATTTCCAGGAGCTGAAATCACTCGGCGTCCGTGCGGTCTTTGGATTGTCGACGCCAGACTCGGCTTATCAGCGCGAAGCCGCCGAGCGGCTGCGTCTGCCGTTTCCGTTGTTATCCGATGAGAAGCTGCTGCTGACGCACGCGATGAATTTGCCGACGTTTCGCGTTGGCCAGATGACATTGCTAAATCGCTTCACGCTGATCGTGACCGATGGCCGCATCGAGCACGTTTTTTACCCGGTGTTTCCGCCGGATCGGAACGCGGGGGATGTCATGGCGTGGCTGACTGAACACCGCTGAACTATCCGGCTTTGTGCCCGGTTTCCGAAACGATCCGAATAAATGTCGCCGAATGCATCCTCGGATTTGGAAAGCAAAACCCCGTAGGGCGCGAATTGTTCCGCAACTACGGGTTGAAGCCGAAGACGAGAGTTGAACTCGTAACCCCCGCTTTACGAAAATCAAAGTTGCGAACGCAAAATCGCCTGAAAATGCCTGAATTTTTGACATTTTAGCAAGTCTTGAGACTTTCGCAATCCGGTATTCAGTTTCTCACTTTCTGTGGGATTTCGCGGTATCGCCGGGTTTGTCGTTGAGTTAATCCGGTAGTCGATGGGTGCGATAAAAGCGAACGCGAACCCATCGATTCACATCCGTTTTCCCGACGCCGGGAAAAAGCCACCCTATACGACTTGCTAGGCCACGTCATGATTTGGCCATGCTTACTAATGAGTGCGAAACCGAACCGCTGATTTATTTGTGTGACGTTCCCAAGCTGAGTTGGCTTCCCAGCCGCGACGGCCGGAGACTCAGCTTGGCGACGATTTACAGATGGTTGAACCGTGGCGTTCGTGGCGTCCGGCTCAAGGCAAAGCGTGTCGGAGGGACTTGGGCAACGTCCGAGGCGTGGTTGAAGGAATTCTTTGACGCACTGAGTGGTTCACCAGCACCGGCCGCGATAAGCGGTTCCCCAACCACAGCGCCCGTATCGCGGACGACACGACAACGCCAAACAGAGATCAGCGAAGTCAAACAGCGGCTAGATCAGGCCGGACTCTAACCCACTAACCCACTAACCCACTAACCCACTAACCCACTAAGGAGAAACCCATGATCAGTGACGTTCTTTGCGAGGCCGGCGACGAAATCCGGCGGTATCTGCGCGAATTTAAGTGTTACGACGACGACGGAACGCGCGCGGAAACCGAGGCCTTTTTAGCCATCATGGACCGGCTAAGGGTGCGGCTGGACAGCCCATCGCCGCTAGACTGTCCGACGCCAGACTCAAGCGATCCAACTGAGATCGCCGAACTCGCGGTGTCATGGCCGGCGCTGAAGCCGGATGTTCGCAAGCTGATTCTTGGCGTCGTTCGGAAATCGCGGCCGGTGGACGAACGGAAGGCGGCGGAAGTGCGGAAAAGCAAGTTGGGAAAAGCCGCTTAGACGGATTTGGCGGTTGCCACACGAAAGAATCTTGCGCGGCGGCCTCCGAACACCCATCGCAACCCGGTGGGTGTTTTTGTTTCACGGCAATTACTTGCACGCCATGGCGTCTGCCTTGCGAACTGGGACGCCAAGGTTAATCATGTGCGGAATCACCGTATTGTGATTCCCCAACAGGTGATTTCTGCTAACTGTCTCGGCGTAGTCCTTACGTGCCAAATCTTCAAGAATCCCAGCCTGCCAGTTGAGCGAACCGGCTTTGCCAAAGCGGGTTGGGAATTCTGACTTTGCCAAGCTCAAAAGCCTTTCTGGATTAGGCTTCCATTTCGGCATGCCGGCCACGGCATGCGCGAAGGCGGCACGGATCATGTTCGGATCGGCACCTTCCAAGTCTCGGCAGTTAAGCGGACCAAACGTTATGCAGAACTCGCCGGCTTCGTAGCTTTTGATGGCATCTGCAACCCCTTGTTCGATGTCAGTAGTGTCCGCCATACCTTATCCGTCCCTTCATTGTGAGTGGACGGGTAGCCTAGCTCGGCGTGGCGTGGCGTCAAAAGGCGACGTGGCTGGAGACAACCAGCATGCCAAAAATTTGGCAACCTCGCAGAACGCAAGTGGCCGTGGCAGACCTTCGGCATTGCCGAAGGTGTCGCGACACAGCCAGAACTTTTGTCAATTTCTTGACGTGGTAATATTACCAGGTCCGATAGCCCAATTCGCATTTATCAATTTCTTGACCTGCGACAATGTCGCAGGTTTCATTACGCCATGTTAATAAAGATCTGGTGACATCGACAGGTACGTTCGATTTATCGAAGGTATAATTGTCGCAGTACGCCAAATATTCGTACAGCGTTCCTGACGAGATAAGGCGGTTTACCTTCAAACGTTTGAAGATACCCGTTACTATTAACAGGTACATGCCAAACTGTCGCAGCAGACCTTCGGCTTACCGAAGGTAAATGTTAGATTTGGTTCCCAAAAACCGACCACCCCTTACGTTGAGTCCGAGAGAAAATCTCGACATACGGCCCGCGCGTATACATGGACTCGATAATCTCCACGAACTCATCCGGCTTCTTTGAATGCGTGGTTCGGGCCACGCCCACCACACTCGCTTTCAATTTATCCGAGTCGGGGACGCACGACCCCTTGGTGCCGATCAGCAGCAGCTCGTGCTGCACGTCGTTGTAGTGGCCGTTGAATCCGCGAAGCTTGTCCCAGACAAATTGAGCCTTGTAGATGAATCCCCACGCCTCCATGACCCTGAAGGCGTCGGGCAAAAGCGGCGCTGTTGCCCATAGAAAACACACGGCGTTGGGTTGCGATATGTCTTGGATTCGGCGTCCAGTACTGTCAGTCAACTGGCAGATGGCGCCCGTATCCAATAATGGATACTGCGCTTGCGCCGAGCCGCTTTTCAGTGCCCGCTCGTCGGCATATTTCCACGGCGGATCGGTGTAGATCACGCGATATGTGCCATCAGGGAATGACGGTGTGGGAAGGTTTCTCTGCTTGCTCAGGACGGCCTCTTTGCGCACTTCTCGCTTTGTAATTCCTTCTGACTCAGCCTTATCGAGAATTTCGTCGGCGTCTGCCGGCGGCAACGCGGCGACTTCGGCATGGTGTGACCAACTGAGATTTAACCGCCGGCGGTTACTTTCGAATTTCTTGGCAACATTGCTGACGTTGACCAGCGTCTGATATTCCATCTCCGTTGCGTCCATAGCCTGCGCATACTTTTCCCCATACGCCTTCTCGCCGTAGTTGAGCCAATCCCCCAACCACCAACGGACCCCACCTTCGTAAACCCGCAGCGTCTGCCCCAACTTTTCCCATTCTTCGTAGGAAATGTCGTCGCGGATATTCAGGCAGGTGTTGGTGAACTCAAAGGCACCGTCGACCAAGGCCACTTGCTCGCCGCTTTCCGACTCAACTTGCAGGATTTCTGTCATGCCCGCCATTCTGCCGCCGACCCCAATCGCAACCACGGTGGAGTAGTTCACCCACCCTGTCACGAACCCATCCCCACGTCATACTTGCGGCAATCGACCTTGGCCATGAAACGCATGTAAACACCGCTTGCCGTCTTAACAGGTATGAACACCACTGAACATGTCGAACAGTTGATGAATGCCGGCGAAGTGAGATCGCTGGCACGGATAGGCTATGTAACCCTTTGGCGTTGGGTAAAGGACGGGAAATTCCCTGAACCGATACCCGAATGGCCAGGCAGGGCGCGGGTGTGGAAGCGTGAGGACGTGCTCAAGGCGTTGGGACTGAACAAGTAAATAAAAATGCCGTCCGGCTGGCAGGCCAAAGACGGCAAGGATGATTCAACTGTGACAGATTATAACCAGAATCCGAGACACCGCAAGGGTGGAGTCACCGACGACGCGAGTGATTTCGCTAAAGAACTCATGTCGATCGACGAAGACGAAGCAGAGGACAACTCTATATTTAAGACGGCGCGCCAAATGATTCACCAATACCAATCGTTACGTCGGCCGATCATTGAGGGTGTGCTTCGCGCTGGCGAGACCTTGAACATCGTGAGTGCCAGCAAGATCGGCAAGTCATGGCTCGCGCTCGATCTGGCCTTGTCGGTAGTGACGGGCCGGCCGTGGCTAGGAACTTTCGACGTTGACCAAGGCGGCGTTTTGATCGTTGACAACGAACTGCACCCTGAAACGCTGGCAGATCGCACACCGAAGGTAGCGGCGGCACGCGGACTCGACTTGGACGAATTCGGCGACGGGTTGTGCGTCCACACGCTGCGCGGACAGAACGTGGATCTCAATCAACTGGAGAACACGTTCAGGAAGATCACGCCGGGACGATTCTCTGTCATTGTGCTTGATGCCTTATACCGCCTTCAGCCCGCCGGCATGGATGAAAACGGCAACAACGCGATGATGCTGCTTTACAATAAAATCGACCATTACGCCGACATTACGGGCGCGGCGTTCGTTGTGGTGCATCATGCCACCAAAGGAAATCAGGCCGGCAAAAGCGTGACGGACGTTGGTAGTGGTGGCAGCGCCCAATCACGCGCAACCGATAGCCATTTCGTATTGAGAGATCACGAGGAGGAGGACGTGGTTGTTGCCGAGTCCGCAGTACGATCTTGGCCACGGATGCAGCCGCTGTGCCTTAGGTGGACTTTTCCCGTCTGGAACCCAGCGGACGGATTAGATCCCAAAGCACTGCGCCAACCCAAACCCAGGCAGGCACTCGGCACGTCGTGGACCGTTGAGGCGTTCGTTGAGAAGTTCATCACGGCTGAACCACAGGAAGAGACGGCGATCCTTTCAAGGGTGACGGTGGTGACGAAGGGAAACCTATCGCGGACAACCGCCAAGGGATTGATGGCGGAGGCCTGTGGCGCAAATCTCGCGTACCGCTGGAAGCGAGAAAAGGCCACCGATCGGCGACGAATCTCTACCCAGCCACAGATGGCGTTGGTGGCATAGATTCATCCGTGGAAATATGCGCCGTGTGCGCGCGGCATCAATTGGCGTCGTGGTGCCAAAAGTGACTGCGCGCACACACGGCAACGATTTGGCGATGGGTTTGGGTAGGTGCGTTCTCTCGTGTGTGCGCGCGCCAAAACATACCCATCCCAGACAGCCACGTTCTCGTGGCGTTGTCTGGGTATATATAGTGCGCGCACACACACGAGAGGCGGGTTTTTAGACTGGAAATGCGTTATTCTCGTTGCCGTGCTTTCACGCTAAAAACGGCGCGCAAGCACGGCGACATGTCTACCTACTAAACCGACGCCAACAGTTCCCGTGCGGGATAAGTGGCGTGTTGATCGGTGTAGGTGACACGGATCACTAACCCATCGCCAACTGGATTCCGTAGACTGCTGTATAGACTCCCACGCACGTCCCACCCAAAAATTACGTTTTCTTTACCGAAAGTTCTCGAAACTACCCAATGTGAACCCGATCCGTCCCTTTTCCGCGCGAATCTACCTATTTACTTTCGGCCACCACCCGTTTGCAGGGCACCACCCGTCTTAATGGATGTAGCGGACACGAAAACTATATGGCTGACTTAAATTCCAAACGTGATCTCCAAGCCGCATTCAGTGGCGACAATTTTCTAACGTCGTTTTTAACCGTTGAACAACTTTGTTCCAGGTGGCGGATAAGCGATAGAACCGTTCGCCATTTGGAAGAGTCGGGCCAACTGAAGGCGTGTGTTCTGCCAGGCAAGGCACACCGAAAGTTCTATCGCGTCGAAGAGATCGACAAGATGGAACGCGAATTGCGTGATCCACCGGCCGACGCCGATCAACCGGACAATGTCGGTGAACAACGCGTCCAAGCCGCGATTGCAAAGCTTGAGGCATTGGTAGGTCGTGCGGAAGCAATCACAGCACCGGCCGCGCCCACCCACACCACGGCGAAGATGGAGCCGGTAGGCGACGCGCGACGCCGCAAGGCAGTTTTCGACGCGTTCGACGCAACGGTATCAGCAGACGACAGATACCGGCCGATTCTCGAAAAGGCATTGACGGACAGACTCGACAATGACGCCAGCTTTAACGCCACCAGTGTTGAGAGTTTCGTAAATCGCCAGCGTACCGACTTCAACGCCGTTGTTTCGATGCTGGCCGCCGAGCGCCACGACGCCGCGATGGCCTCAATGTTTCCATCGCGTGCGGAACTTGCCGCCGAGTCAGAACAGGTAACACCAGCGCCCATCCTACGCCGCGGCAGTGTCACTGACGGCTATGACGGTGACGGCAATCTGATGGAGGTTGAGGAAATCGACGCCGACGAAATCCTTCCGGCGGTCGAGACGTTCACCGGGTTTGGCCTCGCAAAGAAGGGGAAAAAGTAATGTCGTCAGTCACTCACTATTGCCTACATCAAACGCTGACTCATCGGGCGGACAAGCCTTTTGTGTGGGCCGTGGAAAAGATTGTCGAGTCTGGCCAGCGCCCCGAACCACTGGGTGTCCATGATGAACCGCCGGCCGAATTGGTGCGGTGGGCCAAGCACCTGAACAGCATTAACGCCGACGTCGCCTTCGACTTTGGGATTGCCGATCGACATTCCCTATGCAGTGGTATCTGTGCCATTGATCGTGAATCTTTCACGCCAATTGATCCGCGCGGCCGGTGGATTGTCGCAACAGGTTTTGGCAACGGCAGTGCGCGGCCATATGGACTAGGGTTGAGGGCGTCGTGGCAACACTGCGAGACGCTCGCGAAACTACTTGACGAACATTACGCGACGGATTCAAAACCGGCACCTGCCGCGCCACCCGCGAAGCCAAGGGAACTGACGCCGACGGAACGGTACGCGAAGGCTAGTGACGATTTGAAATTTCATTGCGGCGGCGCTATCTCGTTCGCGCGCGGACACGTTCGTTCGGCGGCGGACGATCAGACGGGAATAGCACTCGCGGACGCAATCGCAAGGCTAATCGAGTCGCGTTTGGCGTTGAAATAACAGTCGGTCCCACCGCCGGCGCGAACTCATAGGCGTGGTCGGCGGTGGGATTTATCAAGGATTCTCCAGTGCAGCCGGCCGGCGTTCTCTCTCTGGCGTCGGCCGGTTTATGAGCCATCCCAAACGCTCGGCGGTCCCTGTCACAAAGCGCCGCCGGGCGGATGAAACACACGGCCATTGCGGCGGAAAAACTGTGCCACACACGGCCGTCGCAATGGCCACTTTAAGACTGCAACGCCATGGCACAAATTCGGATTCAGGCCATCATTGAAAAAGGCACTACCCAGGCCGACGCTACAGCCATCGGGAAATCCCTTGCCGAAAGTATCACGTCCGGCGCGTCATCGGCGGGCGCTGCCGTCGTGGCATTGCAAACCACTATCACGAAACTTGCCTCAACGCCGATTGCCAACCCATTCGAAAAATGGTCGTCATCATTGGCCAGCGTCCAAGCGCAGATCGAACGTACATTGAATTTGATGCGACAGGTAGGCGGTGCAAGTGAACGTCCGCTTAATTTCGCTGGCGGTAACGGGAACACAGCCGCACAAAACCTTAGGGACTACGGCGGCGCGCCCGGTGGTGGTGGAAACGCTGCCGAAGAGGAAGCGGCGTTGTCCCGCGCCACCCGCATGTCGGCGGCAATGCAAGCGTTGAGTGCGGCTGAACAGGCTCACGTCGCATCGGCCGGAAACTCTGGACGTGCGGCGGATGGGCTGACGGAATCTCTGGGTAAGCAGGAATCCATTCTCGGCAAGTTACGCAACGGCTGGCGCTCGACGGTATCGACGTTGGTTGAACTTGCCGCCACGTATTACATAGTTAAATCCGCTGCCGACGGGTTCGCGGCATCCGTGGAAGCACCCTACATCGCCATTGCCAAAGCCACAGAAGATTCACGCCGGTTTGAACTCGCGATTCAACCTTTTGTCGGCGGCGCTGCCAACGCGCGCGCGGTGGATACCGGCATCGCGACCGGCTTGAATTCGACGCCGCTTTCCCTCTCCGACAATCGGCAACTCGTTGAGGCATTGACGCGCGTCGGGCCGATCGCCGAGCAACTGGCCAACGCGACACCGCAGCAGGTGGGTTCTCTCACAGGGCAGTACGCGCAGACTATCTCTGGATTGCAGGCGCTGAATCCGGCTACGTCCACCGAGCAGATTATAAGTGCAGTCGAAAGTTCCCTGTTGGGCCAGGGTCGCGGCCTGCGCAGTGTCGTACGGATCGATCCAGATCAGCTTGCCGAACTCGTCGGGAAGAACTCATCAACGGCGTTCAGGAACAACCCGCAACTATTGATGAGCGCGTTGTCTCAGTACACCAACTTGTTCTCGCCAAGTGGTTCAGCGGAGCAACTCAACAACATGCCGAGTGTGCAGGTTCAGCACATTAAGGACGAATTCCAGCTTGCACTCCAAACCATCGGCGACTCGGGGTTGTTCGATGAACTGGCGGGTAAGATTCGCCAAGCCGCCGATTCGCTATTGGCGTACGTGGCCAGCGAAGACTATCAAGCCAAAGCACGATCCATCGGGCAATCGCTGGGCGTGATTTTTGATAATGTCACCCGCAGTGCGCTTGTACTGTTGCAATCGGCCAGCGGTGCAGACAAACCCGCCGACACCCTGAGCGGTGTTGCGGGCCAAGTCGATGAGGCGTTCAAAGTTTTAGGTGCGGCCACGGGCGTACTGCCGAATCTCGCGTCGGGTGCGGGGCAGGCGTTGCACCAGTTGGGCGTCGAACTGGCGTGGCTCGTTGAGAAACTAAACCTTACCGTTGAGAGTGCCGCCGAGTCGGCAGCACGAATCGAGAGTCTGACTTCGCCCACGACATGGTTCGGGGGTAAGGATACGGCCATAGATCAACTTTCGCAGCGCAACACTGCGCTGGCCGGCGTGCTGAATGACGTGACGGGTTCGCAGTTCTCCAGGACGCAGAATACGACTTATGGCCAGGCGTGGGCCGCTGATCCGAACGACGGGATTCTCTCGGGCGCGCGACGCTTGGGCGTCAACGATCATCCGTTTACCCAACTGTCCGCGTCCAATCCCTACTACCAATCCGTCATCAACGACATCCAAACGAGTATCAGCAGTCGCGGATTGCAGATGAATCCAGACGGATCATTTATGTCGCCGACGACGGTGCGGCAGATCGTGACGACGGAACTGCAAAAATATGGGGTGCTGACAGGCAGCCAAGTGTCGAACGCGCAGACGCCGGCCGCGAGCACGCCGGAAATCGTCACGCGCGGCACCAGCGGCTTGCCGCAGAGTGTTGTGGGGCAGACGGACGAATTGCAGCGTCGTGCGATCAGCATTCAACTTGGCGTCCTTTCCGGCGATGCGACGGAAGGTTCTGCGACAGGTGGTCGTTCTGGCGGCAACGCGGCCAGCGATACGGACGTGATTGCGGTCCTGCAAAACATGGCCAATGCGGGTGTCTTTAAGTCGATGACGACTGACGACACCAAAGGCTTCAGCCAAATCAACTCTGGCATGATGGACCGTATCGCCAGCGCCGTCGACCCTATGCTGATGGCCTCATTGACAGCCGAGTATGCCAAACAACTCGGGTTAGAAGACGTCATAAGCAACGCACCAGATCAGGTTAACAAAGCAATCGCGGTGGGCGGGTTCTCCCGCGCGGCTGGCCAACGTGATCCTATGTTACGCGCTCAGCAGTACAATGCGGCCATTGCCGGCACAACGGGGCCAGCACAGTACGCTGCGGGCTTGGAAGGCGTGCAACCCAGCGAACAGCAGTTTGGCCTGTTGAACGTGCCGCAATCGCAGCGCATCGGCGATCTTGACGCCAGTGTGAAAGCAAACCTTGAGTATGTGAAAGCAACCGGTGGCGATGGCGCTGCGTCACAAGGTTTCGACTTGCAAAGACAGATTGCGATTTACCAACAGGCGGTGACGCAAACACAGTTGTTGGCCGACGCAACCACGAAAGGTAGTCAGGCATACCAAGACGCCAACGCCAAGGCCGCTGAGTATGGAATCGCGTTACAGAAGTTGAGCGCCCAACAGGTGGCGAATCAAGCATCACAGATCCAGCAAAACGGTGGGATAATCACCACCGGCATGACTGCGGAACAAGTGCAGCACATGGCGTCGACGCCGCAGACTTCAAGCTTGTTGGGCGGTGAAGGCAGGGACGATCAAGAGATTGCACTCTACACCACGGCGCTGGCCAACGCGCAGTCGCAAATGGCAACCGCGAAAGCCGCGCTCGACTCCACAAGTGATGCAACCGCCGAGCAACAGCAGGCGTTTTTAACGGCCGCGCAAGCGGTGGACACGTACACGACGAAAATTGATGCACTCAAGGATAAAAACGGCCAGTTGGGTCAGTCTTTTGTCCAACTCGGCAACCAGGCGCAGACGTCGTTGGAAAGCACGCTGGGACAAGCGCTGACTGACATCGAGCTGAAAACCGGCAACGTTTCCCAAGCCTTCAGATCGATGGCCACCGAAATGTTGGGCCAGATGAACAAGACATTTACCTCGCAGATTTTCAACTCGGTGTTAGGCACGCCGAACGGGAAATCCGGCGCGGGCAACGGCGGCGGCGGATTGCTGGGCGCGGCGTCGGGTGGGTTGACAAAGCTAATCGGCAACTTGTTCCATTTTGGCGATCAGTCAGGGCCGGACGGTGTGCAACAGGGCAGCGGTGGCAACACGGCGGCGTCATTGGGTTTTGGCGATCAGGGCGCTGGCGTTGACTCCAGCGTAACAAATCCAACAGCACAAGAGCCGGACGGCGTCCAAGGTGTCGCCACCAACATTCCACCGCCGCCAGGGCCGGGCGATACGTCCATCCTCGGCAGCATGTCCACGGCGCAGCGGAACGCGGTCGAATTTGGCCTGTTCGCGTTCAGTACGATTGGAAATGCTTTGGCGCATAGTTCGGCAAGCTACCAAAACGCAGACGGCGTTCAGCAGGGCACGGGCGGTGACACGTCATGGTCATTGAATTATGGCGATCAAGGCGCGGGTATCGAATCGTCTTGGAACGGCAACTCTTATCCGCAGGATCTTCAGTACCACGCGGCCGGCGGCGTATTTTCAGGCGCTCACCTTGCCGTGATTGCCGAAGGCGGACAACAAGAAGCCGTCGTGCCGATGCCGGGTGGCTATTTGCCGGTTGGCGTTGATTCGTCCGGCCTGCACGCAATGTTGCCGGGCGGACGAAAAGTACCGGCCGCGATGCACGCAAGCGGTGGCGTGTTCGGTTCTTCCACCGCTTTCACGGGCGCTGCCACTTCACCCGACGCCGGTCCACAATACGGGCCGAACGCCAGCAACGGACGTGTTGAGACGCACCACTACATAATCGTCGATAGCGCCGAATCCGCTTGGTTAAAAGGCTTCAAATCGAATCGAGATTTGCTGGTAAACGTCGTCGCCGCGCAGGCTGGAAAAGCTGGCGGGCCGCTACGCAAAACACTCCGTCGGCCAGGTGGTTGATATGTCAAACGAATTCACATTTTGGTACGGGCAAGTTGCGTCGGGACACGGCAATGGGTTTTGTCTCTGCGGCGAACCCGTGGACCGCGCGCGGCGATACGCTGTTCACTGCTGGGACGGGCGCGTCATGCGGCAGGTGTGCGCGCAGTGCAATGTGAAATTCGCACCGTCGCTGGCAAAGCTGTGCGGCGTCGAACGCGAACCTATCCACATCACGGACTTGCTCGCGGATCACGACGCATCACGATGGGAACTATCGCCAGTGGTTGAATGCGACGTTGTAGAAATCGACGACCAGTGGTTCGATGACGCCACGCTGGATGACGACGCCGAAACTGACGGTTCATTAGTGACATTGCCTACCGATGAACCGACGCCACCGACGTGGGCGCGTCACGCCGTTGTTGATCCTGATGCGGAATGTGCAACGGGCGCTTGCGGTCCTGTTGTCTAGGCCGTCCGTTACGCACGGTGCATCCAAATCAATTATCCGACACGTTATTCGTGTCACCACTTCAACGCGGCAAACAGGCTGCAATTCGAGACAACGTATGACTCAGGTTTACTTCGCGAACGCCAGCCATCTTGGCACCATCGATACGGCTGTTCGCGCGTCCGGCCAGCACGTCTTTACCCGTGGAACGCACCATCCCGACACGTCCGGTTGCATCGATCTTGAACCCGATGTCGTGTGTCCCAGGCCGGCCACGTTCGATGCGGGCGAAGTCGTGATCGGCGATGGGTGGCAACAGATCGCAAACCTTCTGTTGGGTGGGAGGCGGCGACAAGTATTGCTGTTCGTACGCAACCTTGGCGATGTCCCGATTGAACACGTCCGGGTTACCCGCACGAGCGAACCGGGTGGGCGTCATTGGCGGCTACGGCAAGACGTGACGGCCAATACACCCGGCCAGGCTGGCGGGCGCATGCCACTCGGCGTGGGACGGACGCTGGAACTTACCCTAAGCAACTTGATCGGTGCTGCGGAAATCGGCGTCCATCTCTTGACGGTTGGTGCGGTGGTGAAACTGACGGGCGTGGCACGGTGACGCACCATCTCATGACGGTTCGGATGGGTTCGAAAAGAGCCATTATCGAACCCATCCGGCACACCGGAAAAACATTAGCGCGGGAATCAAGTTCAGCGGGTAGTCACCTATCGTGACGCAAAAATTTCCGGCGGTCGTCCAACTCGTTTTTCGGGCCGCGTCACCGGAAAACGTCCCTTAACTTAGCGATCATGTCGGCAGGGTGTCGCTAACTTTTTTTCCGGGTTGGCGTGGGTGAAAAGTTTCCGGGCTGTCGCAACCCACCGTGGCCGCGCGTCGAAACTGCGAGACAATGCGAACATGACGGCACTTTTGATTGATTCTGAGTTTAAGTCCCTGATACCGCCGCTGGCCGACGAAGAGCTGCGCAGGCTGGAAGAAAGCCTACAGGTGGAAGGCTGTCGGGATGCGTTGCTGACGTGGCAAGGAATCTTGATTGACGGCCACAACCGTTATGAGATTTGTCGCCGACTCGGCATCGACTACCGAGTGGTTGAGTGCGACTTTACCGATCGTGAATCCGTCCTGTTGTGGATGATCGACAATCAGTGCGGTCGGCGTAATCTGGCCGACATCGACAGGATTGCACTGGCCGCTAAGCGGGAGTCGATCATTCGCCGAAAGGCAGAAGCCAGCTACAAAGAGAACGTCGGGCGTCCCGCTAAATCGTCGGCAAAATTGCCAACGATTTCCAAGGTCAACACGCGGAAAGAATCTGCAAAAGCCGCCGGCGTCGGTGAACGCACCTACGATGCCGGCAAGCTGGTGTTGGACGCCGCCGCCAGTGGTGCAATCAAGCCGGAAGTTGTGGAGGATATCCGGCGTGGGCGCGCGGCAATTCACCGGGTGGCCAAGGAGATCAAGGAACGCACGCAGTACGAGACGCGCCAGAACCGCCGCCTCGAAGCTGCCGCCTCAGCACCGCCGATGGATGATCGGATTATCGTCGGCGACTTCCGCGAACATGCACACAAGGTGGCCGATGGGTCGCTGTCGTTGATATTCACCGATCCGCCGTACGATAAGAATGGCACGGCCTTGCTGCCGGACTTGGCCAAGTTCGCTGCCGCCAAGTTGGCCGATGGTGGATCGCTGATATTTTACATCGGTCATACCAAGCTGATTGAAGCCATTGACGCCATGCGGGATTGCCTGCGGTACTACTGGACGATTGCCTGCGTACATTCTGGCCGCTCAACGGTTATGAATGAGTACGGCATCAACGCTGGATGGAAGCCGGTTCTGTGGTTCGTCAAGGGATCGTGCGAACCGCATGCTTTCGTCAAAGACGTGATGAGCGGGGCGACCGAAAAGTCCTATCACGACTGGCAGCAGTCGCAGTCGGAAGCCGAGTATTGGATTGAAAAACTATGTCCGCCGGACGGCATTGTTTGCGATCCATTCGTCGGCGGCGGCACTACTCCGGCCGCGGCGCAGAAGCTTGGCCGGCAATGGATTAGATTTGAGATTGTTGAATCCCAGGCTCGCATCGCGGGTTCACGGCTGGCGGCTTAGCTGGTTTGAATGGGTTGCTTACTTGTATTGCCGCAGTCGCGTGTTAATCTGGCGCGGTCTTATGGGCCGTACGGCTGGTGGTTTAGCGTCTGTTTTAGCTGCCAAAGACACCCATAATCTCGCCCCATGGGATAGGATTATGAAATGATGCGGCGGTGGCGAAACGGCAGACGCGCAGGGCTCTCAACCCTGTAACCTAATCAGTTGTGCGGGTTCAAATCCCGTCCGCCGCAGCTTTTTCTTTTTCGCCGTTGAATGCCAAGTGATTAGACGATATAATCTAGGAACTGATTAGGTTACAGGGCAAAAGCCTTGCAACTGTAGATTCGACGCCGGCCTTGAGAGGGTCGGCGTCATTTTTTGCCCGTCACCGGCAAAACAAAAACACCCGGCCAGTTCTCCCGGCCGGGTGTCTCACCTGTCGTGATGTACGTCTCGATTCACTTCGCCAACGCTAACAGGTTCCGCGGCGAATCTTCGTCCGTCAAATCCGTCATCACAGTTGCCGTCGCCAGATCGATCGCCAGCGTTGACAAGTCGCCAAAGTTGTCGTCGCCGGTTCCGACGTATCCGAAAACCACGTCATCAAGTGGCGAGCCTAACTCTGGACGCCACTCGGCAAGATGCTGCTTGAACAACTTGGCAAACCGCCACCGGCAGTACGGGAAAAAGGGTGGGTGGTCAAAGCAATGATCGTCGGGTTCAGTCAGCACCAACCCGTAGATGAACTGCGGCATTGCGGCCAGGCTGTCACGCTTGCCGTACTCTCGCAAGTCGTAAACAGCACTGTCAAAATCGGCGTCGATATTGCGTGCGACTCTCTTGGCCAGGGCAAGCTTTTTAGCGTCGGTGTCGTCGTCACACCCGATAAGCGCGACGGGACGGTTTATGTTGTCGGCCGCTGTCACGAGATAGCCGATCATCGGGAAAGGGCCAGGTGCTTGGCGATGGGCGTATTCGGCCTTGTAGACTTTGCCGGTTCGGCGATTGTGTTTGCACTTCATGTTCAGTCTCGATTCTGCCGCGTGTTGCGGCGTTTGATTTAGGCGGGCTCGCGCACGTCGGCCGGCAGTTCTGTCACAAGTTTGTCCCACTCTGCCGACAGCTTGATGGCCACGTCGTTCAGGGCCGTGAGGGCTTCGTTCTTGTCTGTCCCGAACCGGATGAGAACTTGAACGTTGCCGACGTGCTGGAACAGGGTTTCCTGTACGGTGGACGCAACGTGTCGATGTGCAACCGGATCGCAGACGCGCAGGTGCAGCGCGACACACATCGTGGCATCGTCGCGCAGTGTTTCCAACACGTCTTCGCGGGTGTAGCGTTCGTGGCGTGGTTTGTGTTCCCACCCAAACAGCAACTCACGACGTTTGTCCGCCGGCAGGGCGTCAAGTTGCTTCATCGCGTGATCGATGCCGATCAGTGATGGAAGACTGTCGTCACCATCGGCCTGTTCGGGCGCTGCAAGGTTGAACGTCGCCAACAGCGGCTCGTCGTTGCTGGCGCTGCACAGCAGGTTGTGCCGCACGACGCCTGCTTCTTCATAAGCGTCCCATCCTTCCATGTCTTCGTCGCTTATGTCTAACACGGGCTTTTGGACCGCCGGATGCGTCCACCACGGGCCGGCCTTGGGTGTTTCCGCAACTGTCGTCGTGTCTTCACTCATCATGCGTCCTTTGCGGCTATGCCGCAGTAAAAGTTAAACGCGTGCCGGGACGCGACTCGCCGGCGGTGACGCTGACGCGGGTTGTGTTCAGGCAGCGGTGATGGCACGGCCGCTAAGTTTCAATTCCAACAGACGCCGCACGTCTCTGACTTGAATCAGGTAACGTCCCCGATCGCCGACGCCATTGGTTTTCGTGGGTGTGTAGTCGCGGTGTGCCGCAACGGTTCCGCTGAGACACGCGCGTTGCAAGGTGCGTTCACCCAACGCCGACAACTTCGCCGCGGCGGAAATCCCGATCCACTTCGACGCCGGGATGGTGTTGAGCTCACGTAGCTTTTCCAGCCGGCGGCGGAACTTGGCGATGCGTGCGGCGTCGGTGTTCTCGCGTGGGTATTTGCACCGTGGGCCAAAGCACAACAACGTGCGGTTGGCGTCCGTTATCTTTGCGTGGGCGCGATAGGACGCATGGCGGGCGTACGTTGGCTTTTGCACTTCAGGCAGGCCAAGTGCGGTTGCGGCAATCGCGGCGCCGCGCACCTGTTGCAACCGGGTTTGCGGTACGGATGTGCCAAGCAGTTCGGCAAGGCGTTCGATAGCCAGGGCTTCACGTTCTGCGGACGCGTCGATGGAATCGTGCGTGTTCATGGGACTTCCCTTTAGTTTTGGATGTGTTGGGTGGACGGGTAGCGTCACTGGCCATTGGGACCAGTGACGCTTATGCCGATCGATCAGCGATATGCGTAGCCGCGATCGACAACGCAGTTGGTTGGCCGGTTGGCTTCGATTTGCCGACGCTGTGACGCGGCCACCGGGCTTGTCCGGCGTGCGGATGGGATGCGGCTGGCGTCTTGTCGCTGTGCGGCGGCATCGGCTTCGATACGCTCACGCTCAGACTGAGTGGGAACGCCAAGCAGTTGATCGATGGCCGCGGCGCGTTGTTCGGGCGTCAAGACAGAGAACGGGCCGCTACCGAGACGTATCGCCGTCACGATAGCGCGGGCCTGTTTGTAGGCGATGACGGCCGCCGAATGAAGTTGGGCGTTAGAGGGTGTGGAAGGATTAGTTACGCTGGAACGATAACGCTTTGCCGTTAGACTGTTCATTGCTGCACCTTTGTTGGAAGGTTTGGCCATGCTGCGGGTGACGACTAATCACGCCGCAGCACTTTTGTTTATCACCAGCACATTGCCAGTGACGACGATGGGAAATGTATCGACACTCGCAACCCGTGTCAACACCAAAATCATAAAAATTATTTACACGTTGAATCATTCCGATACTTTCGATAGGATGGAAGACATGAAGCCAGAATCATCGCGGCGCGGCCGGCCTAAACTAGAAGCCGACAAGCAGCTCAAGGCACGTCACGTCGTCAACCTCACACCCGAACAGGACGCGGCGGTGCGGAAGTATTGCCAAGACTTTGGCATCGGACATCACGTTGATGGAATGCGGCAACTGATTGTGCGGGCGCTGAAGGCTGAGGGTTACATGTAGCCTGCCGTTCCGACACCGTTCGCCACAACCCAGCGTCGATAAGATCAGACTTCACCAGCCGCGCGCTCTGGATCGTGCGTTCGATCGCCGTCTCGGCGTCCACCCGATCACTGGTGGCGTCGTAGAGGATCTGCATGGCCAGCCGCATCAATCGCCGGCGGTACGGGCGCTCTTCGTCACGTCGTGTCATTTCCCACCGCCGATCGCCTTCAGCAGCGCCGCTTGCCGCTTGTCGGCCTTCCAATTACTCACGACCATGCACGCGTGAATGATGCCGGGCAGCCACAGCAGGCAGCACAACAACAAGTTGATGATGAACGAACCGAGTCGGCCGGTCATAAGAACGGCCAGCGGTGGGAAAAGAATCGCGAGAATGAACATGGGAGTTGTCCTTTCGGGTGAAATGGGTTGTGAACTGACGCCGATGAATTAGGCCGCACCGATCGCAGCGGCGATTTCCTGCGCGAGCTCTTGGGATGGTTCGGCGTATCGCTGCGCCGCCGCAACGCTTTCCTGTCCCAGCGCCGCCTTAACGCCTTCAAGGCCGTGGCCAAGGTTGCGAACGTTGGTGGCGTGGAAGTGCCGCAGTTGGTGCGGGTGCCACTGATGTTGCCGACGCCATTGCGTGGCCTTCGCGGCGGCATCTTCCACCGACAATCCTTCCAGTAGTTCCGCCGGCACCGGGAACGCCTTGTGGCACGCCACCGCGACGGCGCGGCGATAGGACGCGGTTGTGTACTTGTCGCCGGGTTCCTTCTTTGGCTTGCGCTTGCGGTTGGTTCCGGGCCGGTTCCCGTAACTCAGCGGCGTGCCGGACTGTTTGCGGGCCGCGTGTAGTTTCGCACGTCGGGCCGCTTCCGCTTCCGCTGGCGAGAACAGGTAGGCCGATGGATCATCCGGCTTCAGGAACGGCCGGATGATGTTCTGGTGTCCAGCGTAGAGGTGAACGATCCGAACGTGGCCGCGATGCTTATTCTTGTGCTGCGATGGCCGATACACCCACGACGCTTCACTACTCATGTCCAGATCGCACCCGCGCAGGCTGCACAACTCGCCACTACGCATTCCGGTGATGCTTTGCAGTTTCACCATCGCGGTTAGCTGTGCGGACAGGTATGGCAGGATGGCGTTGACGGACGGCGCAGGCACCGGCTTGACGGGTTCCGTCTCGCGGGCCTTCGACTTGCCGTACCGCAACCCTTCAACGGCTTGCAATCCGTGCAGTGCATCGTTGGGCAACAGTTCGTGGGATACGCACCACTTCACCATGCGACGGACACGGCCGATCTGTGCGTTGACGTGGGTGCGGCACCAATCCGCTTTGATCATCGCGTCACGGACGGTGCGAAGTGCGATCGGGCCGAACTTGTTGGCTGGCGTGTTGCCGTACAGTCGACGGACGATCTTGAGGGCCGCTCGCAGGCCGTCGAGTTGTCCGGTGTGGTTGGCGTCGGTGTAGTAGGGTTCCGCGTACGTCCAGTACCGATCCACCAGTTCATCGACGGTTAGATCCGACGCCGCGGCGGATTGCCGGCCAGCCGACAACCACTCGCCGATGAGGCGGTCATACTCGATATGGCTGGCCTTGGATTTCCAGGGGCCAAGGTAATGATCTTGGCCGCAAATCGTGACGATTGCTTGGCCGGAAGCCTTGTGGTGACGGTACTTTGGCGTGCCGGTGCTGCCGACGGGACGGGACATGGCGCGACTCCTGTTCCGAGGTTATTCCGGTATTTACCGGATAAACTCAGGCTTTTCAGGCCGCGCTGCCGAACATCGGCAGGTACGCAAGTTCGCGTTCGACAATCACTTACGGAACAAGCCGAAGACGAGAGTTGAACTCGTAACCCCCGCTTTACGAAAGCGGTGCTCTGCCATTGAGCTACTTCGGCGGACAGCGCGAGAAGCATAGCCGTGCGGGCCTGGTTTTCAAGCCGGGGGCGGCTTCGGCTTTCAATTCATCGGCTGTGGTGCCGGGCGGATTGAATGCTGTCCTTGAATGCTCCCGGCGGGCGCTTGACGCAATCGGGCCCGCGTCCCAAAATCCCCGCTCAGCGAAAGGACGCATGCATCGATCGATTCAGCATCGGGCTTTGGAGCCGCTTAAGCAGAAGTTTCCCGAAGTTCGCTTTCTCGTCGGCGAATTTCGGGACATGGTCACCGTCGTGGTGCCGCGGCAATCGATCGCCGACGTGTGCCGGTTTCTGCATGATGATCCGACGCTGAAGTATGACATGCTCGCCGAGCTGAATGGGGCCGATTACCTCGGCTATCCCGGCGCGACGCATCGCTTTGCCGTCAACTACGGGCTGACGTCGATCGACAACAATTCCCGCCTGTGGCTCAAGGTCTATCTCGATCCCGAGCAGGACACGTCGCCGGGCAAGGACGTGCGCGATGAGGAAGCGGTCGCCAAGGGCGATCCGGGGCTGAAGATCCCCAGCGTGACAAGCGTTTGGGCCGGGGCCGAGTGGATGGAGCGAGAAGTCTACGACATGTTCGGCATCATCTTCATCGGCAACCCGGATCTTCGCCGAATTCTGACGTGGAACGGCTTCGGCAGTTACCCGCTTCGCAAGGACTACCCGCTCCGCGGCATCGGTGAACGCGAGAACTACAAGATCGTGACCCGCGAAGGGGCGTAACCGTCCAAGAGATCATTCCAGCGAAGCTGGGTTTAGCCGCTACAGCGAAGCTGTGCGTCCGGGCGAAATCACTCACAACATCAATGCGTTGACAAGATGCAGACCGTCGCCGGCTGCGTCTTGGCGACGATGTCCTCGGTGCTGAGCGGCATGGGGCCGGCTGCCCCGTTGTGGACCACGATCTTATTCTTCTCCAGGAACTTGCGGATCTGCGCCGCGCTGATGCCCAGGCCGAAGCTGTCTTCGCTGGCGCTAGCCAGGCTCTTCATGCTGACGATTCCCATCACGTTGCCATACTTGTCGAGGATGGGGCCGCCGGAGTTTCCGGGGTTTACTTTCGCGTCCACCATCAGATCGGACCGCAGTTCCGGGCCGACATCCATCGGCTGGGTTCCGGTGACGATGCCGCGCGTGATCTTGACGCCCGACCCGAAGCGGTCGATGAGCGGGAAACCCATGACGGTGCACTCAGCGCCCAGATGAGCCGGCGACGGGCTGAATTGCAGGAACGGCAGCGGGTGATTCACCGTCAGCTGAACGAGCGCCAAATCCTGCTCGTCGTCGATCTTGATAACCTTGCAGGTCTTCGCTTCCTTGCCGTCAATCTGCGCCCACACCACTTTGGCGCCTTTGACAACGTGGCGATTGGTGAGCACCAAGCCGTCCGGCGTGATCAAAAACCCCGTACCGCTGTAATAGCCGCCCGGCGCGGTTTCCTTGCCTTCGCCGCCGGCGCTGCTTCGTTCCAGATTCCCGCGCAAAGGCACGATGATGAAGCCCAGCGGCCCGTGAATCTGATACTTCGCGGCCAACAGATTGGCGTCGTCGGCAACCTCCTTCATCTTGCCGCTTTTTTTCTGAATCTCCGGCAGCAGCGCCAGTGCGGTAACCAGGTCCTGCGCGATTTCCTGGCAGTCTCCATTCTGGGCGGCTTTGTGCAGCGAGAGGATTCCATCCCCAAGCAGACGAACATCATGCTTGTTGTCCATTTGAATCAGCGCGAGATTGGCCATCGTTTCCGGCGAGTTTGGGCGCAAACGCAAAGCCTGATTCAGGTAGTTGGTTGCGGACGGATTGTCGTGCCGCATCATGTTCAGATAGCCCAATGCAAACGCCGACTCGAACGAATTGGGATATGCCTGCTGTGCTTCCTCAAGCTTCTTGATGGCGGCGATCGTTTGATCGGCGTGCGCCAGCCGCATGGCCTCGGCATACAGTGACTTGGCCTGCGCCAGAATCTGCTTACGCTCGTCGCCGCCGACCCACCGGCCGCGAATTTTCTCCGCGCCGTCGTCTTGATATCCCTTCCATTTCTCGAGTTCGCCCCTGGCGACTTTCAGATCGTCTTTGCTGGGTTTGCTGTCGATGAATTCCTGCCAGATCGCGATCGCCGCCACGGGAGTCGTCGAGCGCTCGGCCCTGGCTTTTGTGAAAGCGAGCGAAGCGCCGCCGGAACTGGCGGGCATCGCTTTGACCCCCGGCGTTGACGAACCGCCCGAGCCCTTCTCGACGCTGGCAATGTCACTGTCGCTGATCTGCCGCTTGGTTCCGTCGGTTGATTTGAACCAATATCCGTCGGCGGATTTGATGGCCGTGCCTTCGAGGACGGTGCCGTCTTTCAGCGTGACCTTGTCGCCCAGCGCCAGCGCCGGCAGCACCGCAACTGCAAACAACCAGCCGGCCAGGCGAGCGAAACGCATGTTCATCCGAAATCCCCGTTTCCGTGTGCGGCGGGATTACCGCCAATCCGTTATGCTCTGGCGAGTCGAAGATAGCTTACCGCCGGGCGGATTCCGGCACAATTCTAATCGAAAAGGAGCGTTGGATTTGCCTGAATTTCCTCCGTTTAGCCGGCTCGCTTGCGGGCCGTTCTCAAATCGGGCATTTCAGTTAACTTACTGACTCCCCCGCTAAAGTCGGTTGATTTGTTTGGGATTCTTGCGTGAGTGATTGGTTCTATACCCTGGTTCGCGTCGTCGGTACGCCCGCGTTTTGGGTCAGCGCTTCGCCGATCGTATTGCATCCGGAGCGCGCCCGGCGGGATGGCGCGTTCATCGTAGCGGCCACGCATTTCAGTCCTTACGACGTGGCGATCCTGGTCAAAGATACGCCGCGTCATCTGGATTTTGTTAGCATTGTCGAGGTGTTCGTGAAGCGCTGGCTGATCTGGTTCTTCACCAACATGAACGCGATCCCGGTCGACCGAAGCAAGGTGGATACCGCCGCCACGCGACGAATCCTCGATCGACTTCTCAAAGGCCGGGCGGTCGCGATGTTCCCCGAGGGCCGGATCGTGAACGAAGCACAATCCGTCCTGAACGGCGGCAAAATCCGTCCCGGCGTCTTCGGCTTTGCCCGCGCCGCCAACTGCCCGGTCATCCCCTGCGTGATCCTCGGCACGGGCGCCTATTCCAATCCCAAATCCTGGGCTCCCCTCCGCAAAACCGTCTACGCCATCACCTACGGCGAGCCACTCTTCCCCGATGAATCGTGGGACGATGTCCCCACCGCCGAGAAAATCCTCCGCGACGCCTACGCAAAACTCCACGCCGAACTGCTGGCGGCGCTGGGAGATCGAAAGTTCGTGTAGCCGACGGCGAGGCGGCAAACGTCGCCGAGCGCTCGGCCTAACCGACGATGAGATTGCCTGTTACGACGCCTTAGGCACATGATGTCGGGTGCGTGATTGGTATCGTCGGGCGTTGTCGTTTCTCAAGGATTAGGGAGGTTTTAGTGGCGCGCGTTTTCGTAATCATCTGCATGCAAATATTTTCTCGGCTAAAGTTGAGCCCGTCGTTAGAATGACGCCGGTTTTTCGCAATCCGTTTCTCCTGCTCTGATGTCACATGTGTGTGAATAGCAACCATCCAGTCTTGTGGCCTGGCCTTTCGCGGCGGAGGATCAATGCAAGAGAGAGCCAACCACCGACGTCGGATTGACCGGCGCCGCCGCCGATTAAATCCGTGGGATGCCCGCGAGTTGATTGAAGGCTTGGAATCGCGCGTGTTGCTCAGCGGAGCGCACGATCTGGCGTTGCTTGGCGCGATCGACTCGGCGCTGACCAGCTCGAGCGGGCTGACGGCTTTCAATTCGGACTTGAAAGGCTCTTCGGCACTCGGCACCAACGTCGCGGTGGTCGGCAGTGGCATGAGCGCCTACGACCCGGGCGCCGCGCTGTCGCCGCTGCTGTCGCGGCTCGGAAGCGTTCAATACCAGTCGATTTCCAGTCTGGTCACCGCCCTTCAAAACGGAACGGGCATCACCGTTCTTTCCACCAGCAATCTGCTGGACAATATTGAGTTCAACGCCCAGTTCACGACCACCACCAATGTGAACGTTCCGCTGGATCCGAATTACGGCGTCACGTTGCTGGATCCGAAGACACTGGTGATGCCGACCACGCTCACCGAAAACCTGACGTTCGGCGCGTATTGGGATTCCACGATCGCGCCATCGGGGAGCGCGGTCTTCTACGTCAATGCCGATACTTCGACCATCCAGGTCTCCAGCAGCGTCTCATCGATCCTGGCGCCTTCCTCGTTGAGCGTTCCAGCGAGCACTGCTTCAAGCCAGCAAGTCAGTGTGAGCGGCGCGCAGGCGGGTGACTACATCCTTTCGATCAACTCCGGCTCGCAGCCGACAGTGATGCTCGACGGGGTCACGATAAAAGCGATATCAGTTGGCGGGGGCGTTTATAATACGCAGGTTGAGACCCTGACGGGGGGAACGCATACGCTCACCATGACGACTGCGCCGCTCGCGGGCACGATCACCGGCGCGAGCTTCATTCCCCAGTCGGGAGCGGAATTGGGGTTCCTGCAAACCTCGGGCGGTGTGACTGCGGTGAATTTTTCTCCGACGTTCAGCTTCGTCTTAAACGATCAGCCGCCGGTTGATTCGGCGGAGAGCGCCGGCCGATTGACGCTGGCGCAATTGACCGGGACGCCGCTGGCGACGCTGGTCAGCACGCAGGTGACGCAGGCGTCGGCGGCGACGGTGACAGCCAGCCTTTCGACGCCGGTGGCTCCCGGCGCCAATCCGATCGTCTTCACATGGTCCAATGTGCTTACGCCAGCGACGGTCGCATCGACGTTGACGATCGATCCGACGCTCACACAGTTGAACGAGTTGCAGGCGGTGAATCCGACGACGCTGGCGCTGGGGCTGGAGGAGGTGACCGGCGACCTTGATGCCGCGGCAACTACAACGGCGGTCTCGCCGTCGAATCCGTTCGACACCGAACTTCCGTTGCTCGGAAAGTCGCTAGACAATTTGATCGATTTTACGCCAACCACTGGAACGGGCGGCACCGGGTCGATCTTTCAGACTGCGCTGACGGATTTCACCAATCCGGTTCTGGTAGGAACGGGCGACGCGATCGACCCATTTTCCACCGACCAGCAACTTATCTCGCTGATCCAGAACGCGGGAACCAACACGCTGACGGAAAGCGCCAATGGCTCGCAACTGCTCTTCAGTCTCAACATGAACATCGGGTTCTCGTCTCCCTCGACGCCGTTTGCCGGACTCGGCTCGGTCAGCCCGTTGTTGAACATGGTGATTCCCAGCCAGGTGTTCCCGAATTTCACGCCGAGCGGAACGGTCGATCTGAAGATGACGTTTGGCGAAGATACGAGCACTGGAAATTTCTTCGTCACGGCCAGCGGCAGCCCCACGGTCACGGTGAACCTGAGCGCCAGCGCCGGGGTGAATACGTATTCATCCACGGCCACGCCTCCCGGCGAATACCCCATCGAACTCGGAGCGCTGGCGATTGACGTTGCCGGCGGAACGCTGCAACTGTCTTCGCAGGCAACCATCACGCTGACCGATCCGCAAACCGACAGCCCGCCGACGCCAGGGATCATCACCGCCAACGAACTGATTTCCGGCACGCAACCCTCGGGCACTTCCATTCCGGTTCCTGCAACCAATGCGATGAATGGAACCGCATCCGTCAGCCTGCCGGTTTCGGTTGATACCACTAAGACCGGCGGGAACACCCTCGGCATTGCGCCGGCGACGATGAGCATTTCCTGGCCCAATGTTTCGACGCCCGCGACATACACATTCAACACCGCTCCGCTCGGCTCATATCTGGCCTGGAACAATGTCACCGCGTCCAACCTGTGGAACGGGTTCGGCGAAATGAAATCCGTGCTGAACGATCTGTCGTCCACCTACGGACTGGATCAGGTTGTTGGGCTTTTCGGCACAAGTCTGGGCAGCGGGGAGAATCTGATCTCAAACGTGTCGCCGCCGCCGGTCGTTCCCAATTTTCAGTATCCACCGCTTACAGCCGGCACCTTCGAGCAGGATCCGGTTGGAAGCAATGAGCCGTGGGGCTTCTACAACGGCGATTCGGGAATCAGCACCTCCAACAGCGCGCTCACAACCGGCACATTGAATCAACCTTCCGCGCAAGTTGGATATATTATTGGCGGCGCACAGATCACCACGGGAATTCCGAATTGGGATGCCGGGACATACACGCTTACGGTGTCCGCGGCCCAGGCGGTGGGCAATGCAAGTCCCAACGATATCCAGGTACTTATTAACAATACCGTGGTCGGCACGATCAACCCGACGAACACAACATACACAAACTACTCGCTAACATTCGCCGTCCCGACTGGGGGCATAAACAGTCTCACGTTCCAAGGGACCGGAGGCAACACGGTTCTGTTTAGCGCCCCCACGATCGTTACCGTCAGTTCCCAGCCGGCTTTCGGAGACATCCAGTCGATGTACGCCTTTCTCGCCAGGGTGCTGGGCGGAACCAATGTGAGTTTGACAGAATCGGCCAGCAGCGCGGTGATTGGTCTGGATATCTCGCAGTCGTTCCTGGGAAGTCTTCCGTGGGCGGTGGAACACCCGGTTGCCGCCACGGCGGATTTCTCGACGTCCGGTTCCGTTCCGGTGACAGCGACATACACCGCCAACATCCCCCTGGGAATATCGCTCTCTTCGACTCCATCAACCGCCGACCCGTTCTACATCAGCGGGGGCAGCGATTTCAGCGGCAACATCATCGTAAATCAGACGAATTTGAGCGGCTCGGGGATGCTCGGCAACCTCGCACTTACATACGCCGGCGCGTCGATGACGGTGAATACGCCGTTCTCGCTTCCTTTGGGTACCAGCGGTCAAAAGATTCCGATTCAGACCTTGCTGGCTCTGCCGCAATCCTATTTTGGGAAATTGGCGTTCACCAGCGGAGCAGCGCTGACGTTGCCGATCACCGGCGGATTGCCCAGCCCGGGGACGAATCCAAAATTAACCTTCAACTGGACCAATCTGGCCCAGCCGTCCTCGCTGACCGACACAAATTCCAATCTTGGGAACATCAGTTCCGCCACGACCTACAACGATCAGGGGTTCCTCGGCGGGATCAACGCGCTGAATACGGAAATCGGAACATGGTTGACGCTGCCGCAGATGATGATCTCGCTCCCCTGGATCGATAAGACCGTCGATCAAGTGATCCCGTTCGTGGGGGATTTCCAATCGGTCTTCACGCAGATCGGGAAACTCCAGCCGACCAGTGCCGCGAATCTCGATAGTGACATTACCACGCTAACCCTTCCTTCCGGCGGCACGATTGCGGCGACGTCGGGAGATGTTCCGGCGAGCAACGATTTTGAGTACACGCTGAGCTTCACGTTCACGAATGAGGCGATCAATTTCCCATTCGCCCTTGGAGCGGGTTACGACAGCCTGTTGTCGCTGAGCGGCACGACGGTCCATGTCACTGCAAGCTTCTCGGGAAGTCTGACTTTTGGATTCAAGCCGGTCGACGGCTTCTATGTCGACGGCTACAGCGGCTCCGGCAATCCGCAAATGAGCATGACGGTGAATGTCGGGGGAGTGAGCGGCCAGAACCTCACCGCCGAATCCGCGGGCAAGTTTGGCAATCTGCCCATGGGGGTCGGCACGGCCAGCAATCCTGCCATTATCAGTTTGAATGCCACCAGCGCGCTGAACCTGATAGCGCCGGGCGACAACGGGCTGATGACTTCGACGATGGATCTGGAGCAGGGCGGGTCGGCGCTGGCGCAGCCAACCGTTGCCGGGTCCGGCTCGATGACGCTGCCCTTCGGATTGCAGTTGGGTGGAACCGCCAGCGTCTATCAAGCCAACGCCGGTCCGGGCATCATTTCAATCTTTTACTCGAATTGGAATCCCGTCTGGGCGCAGCCGCTGCAGTTTTATAACCCCGCAACTGGTTCGCCGGACCTGACCACGGTGAATTCGCAGGACCCGACCAATCCAACCAACGCGGCGGCTGGTTTTGGCAATATCTACTTCGATACCGGCGAGTTTCTGACCGACATGGTCGGGCCGTATCTCAAGGACATCGAGCAATTCAATCCGCTTCCATCGCAGATAACCTCCGCACTGAGCTACAAGATTCCGGTCATCGACATGACGCCGTTGGATCTGCTGCAGAATTACCTCGGCGGCGACAGCTCCGATGACGGCGATGGTGTCGATACGCTGTTTCAGATCGTGAGTGTGATAACTCAAATTCAGTCGGAAACCGGCAGCACCGAACAACTGGATTTGTCACAATACCTGCCCGGCGCGCCATCGACTGGTGATGCGGGGATGATCGACGGCGGACTCGATAGCGATGCCTCCGGTTTCCAGGCTTCGTTGAGTTCTCTGGCCGACTATGGCATTACCCTGCCGGTCTTCAGCGATCCGCACAGCGCAATTGCCCAGACATTGCTGAACGTGCCGACCACGCTGATCGAGTTTAAGCCGGGAAACAACGGCTACATCTCCTACACCGCCAGCTACAACACCCCTCCCATCACGTTCCCGGTCTTTGACCTCGGCGTACTCTCTGCCAATGCCACGTTCTCGGCCGGCATATCCGCGACGCTGTTCGCGAACATCGATATCGGGCTGACCACGCGCGGGCTGCTGGGGCAGGGAATCGGCTCGGGCGGCACGCAGACCCACACGCCTAATCTCCTCGACGGTTTCTTCATCGGAGACAACACGTTCGGCGGCGATGGAACGCCGTACCAGATGGGCCTGCAATTCGAAGGATACGTCACTATCGGCGGCGAGATCGCACTGGGTGGAGTGATAAGCCTGGCTTCAATCAGCGGATCACTGGGTCCGGAAGGCACGCTTGGCGTGATTGTCAACGACCTCACCTATACGCAGACCGTCAACGGTCCGATCCCCATCGGAATCGCCAACTATAACGGCGACCCCGCCGGAGACGGAAAGGCCTATCTCGACGAGCTGACCTACATTGCAAGCAATTATGGTCCGCTGTGCGCGGTGATGCCGGTGGCGTCTGTCGGCCTGAACTTGTCGATCAACGCGACGATCGGCGATCCGCCGCTCGGGTTCAGCTTCAATGTCTATAGCCACGACTTTGTCATCGCCAACTGGAATGTTCCATGCGTTCCGACGGTGGCGACGCTTGCCACAGTCTCCGGCAACACGCTGACCATTAATCCCAACATTGACAGTGAGCTTCTCAGTACAGGCAACGGCCCAAACAATATCAGCGCGGGTGTCTGGTACAACGACACCACCGGCGTCGCGCAGGGCATGACGATCACGGAGTCAAATCAATCGCAGATTTACAGTCAGAATCTGTCGTTCAGCCAACTCAACGGTGTAAACACCCTGGTCATCAACGGCACGCAGGGCGACGACACCTTCAATGTCGATCCAAACCTGACTGAGCCCAATTTCAGTTCCGCCAACCAGCAATCGTCGTCCACCATTCAGATTCAGTATCTGAAGATCAACACCCTCAACGGCAACGACACCGCGGACCTCAGCAGCTTCACGACCCAGAATTCCAATCTGCTGGGTCTGACCATCATCGGCGGCGAGGGCACGGATCACTTCGAAGGCAACTACTGCCCCGACCTGATCCAACTGGGCAGCGGCGCTAATTTTGCCTATATCGGCACGGGCAACGGCGAGGTGATCGAAGGCGCCGGCGTTGACGCCATCACCGGCGGCGACGGCAATGACACAGTCATCGGCGGCTATGGCGCGTCCTCGATTTCACTCGGCAACGGCAACAACGTCATTCGCGAGGGTCCGGGCCAGGCGAAGATCGACCTGGGCAATGGACAAAACCTGATCACCCCCAGTTCCACCGTTTACAATTCCGGGATCAGCGCCAACGGCAGCACGCTGACCAGCGGAAATCCGGCCACGCCCTACGGGAATCAGGTCGCATTCATTCAGGGAAACAGCGCCATAGCTCAGACAACCAACGAATGGCTGGCGACTGATTCCAATGGCAACAATGTTGAGTATGAGATCACGTTCTACGCCGCGCAACGAGCGACCGGAAACAATGGCGGCGAGGACTTTGAAGTCTTCCTCGACGACAAATCCTTGGGCATCTTCGATCCGACTTCCACCGCCTGGCAGCTCTTCACCACATCCGTGTTCACAGTAACCGCGGGGCCGCATCTCATTACCTTCCGCGGTTTGGATACCGCCGGCGGAAACAACATGGCGTTCATTGATAACGCCAATGTGTTGACCAATGGTGGGCTCATGGGACCCGTCGTACTTCCGACAGGTCAGGGCGGACTGTTCGATCCAAGCTTCGAGGGCACCGCTCTGTCGGCTGGAACTTATTCCGGCAACGACATCGTGCCTCCATCGGATTATCTCAACGAAGTCTCCGATTTCTCCAACGCCATCCCCGAGGGGCAGTGGACCTACATCGCGGGCATCGGCACCGATTCAATTGCCGTGGGCAATCGTCAGAACACCGTCTACGGTGATCTGGGCGGCAGCCAGATCAAGGTCGGCGTGGGGCAGGACATCATCTACGCCGCGGGCGCGGGGACAGACCAGATTACATGTGGTGGCGGGAATGATTTTGTCAGCGTCAATCTCGACGAATCACCGACTTTGCAGGTTCCGGCCGTCCAGGGCACGCCTGCCGTTCCAGTGTTCACCGTGGACGGCGGCAGCGGTAATACGCTGCTTGATGTTCAAGGCAATGGCAATCTCACACTGAACAATGCATCCGTAATCCTCGGGCCATCCTCGAATCCCATCAGCAAAGTGCAATTCTCCGACATCTCGTCGGTTTCACTCTCGGGTGGCGGAGCAGCGGTTTCCTTCGACGTCAGCCAGTGGACCGGAACCCCAGTGCAACTCGCTGGCGCCGGGGGCGTGGCGACGATCGTCTCCACGGACAACACCAACTTCACGCTCAGTGACAGCAGCCTGACGCGGTCAGATGGTACGAGCTTTGCCCTGAGCGGCATCACGGTCGCCGATCTCACCGGCGGCGCATCCAACAGCACCTTTGACGTGACAGGATGGCATGGGACAGGCACCATCACCGGCAACGGTGGCAGCGACGTGATCATTGTCGGGGATCTAAATAACCCAACGCTCACCAATACGCTCTTGCAGCGTGGTACCGCCTCGCTGCAACTGGTCGGAATCCTCCAGGCGGACCTCACAACGGCCCCAGGCGGCAACGCCACGATCAATGCCAGCGCGTTCACTGGCAACGTCGCGATTTTCGGCCAAGGCAACAACAATACACTCACCGGCGGCAGCGGCAGCGACTACATCGTCGGCGGACCCGGAACCGGCAACACGCTCATCGGCGACGGAACCACCGATAATGAACTCATTGGTGGCGCCGGCTCCGGCGACAAGATCACCGGTGGGGCCGGTGAAAATACGCTGGTCAGCTCCAACGGCGGTGGGGATACGATCACCACCGGCTCTGGAAAGAGCCACGTCTATACGCCCGGCAGCAACAACACCATCCACGTGGAAAACGGCAACGCAGTTGTCTACGTGAGCAGTTCGGGCAATACCATCGACACGGGGACGAGCACCACGGATCAGATTCTGCATCCGGGGGATTCAGGCACCGTCGCTTCTGATTTCATCGCGCCAACGACCACAGATCTCTGGGAATTCCCCGCAAATCCGGTGGTCCCGTCGGCGACCTTGCCGACCGGCATTGCAACCCTCGGGCAGTGGGTGGAGTTCGGCGCATCGGCCAGCGGCGGCGGCTTGAGCAACAGCCCCGCCGCGGCGATCGATCCGAACATTGTTGCCGCTGGCTCGGGCGCTACGGCGATGCAATATGCCGCCTGGGCAGACGATCGCGATGGCAATTACCAGATCTATGTCGCGGCTGATTCAGCCTCGGGGTGGGCCCAGCTTGCCGGCAGTGCCCAAGGCGGCGGCATCAGCAACGGAAGCTCGGATTCCCTGCAACCGAGCATCACTCTCGACGCCTCGGGGCATCCCGTTGTCGCGTGGACGGAAGCGGGCAATATCTACGTGGCCGACTTCAATGGGACCGCATGGGTCGCCCTGGGCTCGTCCCTGTCGGCGGGCGGCATTTCCAATACCGGCGATGCCGCCAATGCCCACATCGTCAACACGTCGGCAGGCCCCGTCGTTGCATGGCTCGACAGTTCCAGCGGCGCGGCGAATATCTTCATAAAAGAGTTCAATGGAACCAGTTGGGTTGTGGTGGGAACTGGATCGGCCAGCGGTCAGGGTGTTTCCGGATCTTCCACCGCAGTGCCCGGTTTCTCGCTGGCGACAGATGGAACCAATCTTTCGCTGACGTGGACGCAGGCCGCGACATCCGCCGGCAGTTCGATCTACGTTCTGGAAGACACCGGCACCGGCTGGAAGAGCCTGTCCGGGTCAAACAGCGGCACCGGCATCAGCGGAAGCCAGGCGGCAGAGGAGCCATCGATCGCATTCGCCGGGGGCTCGCTCTACGTCGCCTGGGCCGCCAACACCGACGGGACGAACAACATCGCTGCTGCCATGGACGCCGGCTCTGGCTGGCAACCGCTGACGATCCAGACTCCGGTCAGCGCCGGCGTGAATCAGATCTCGCGCGGCGCCGCATCCGACCCGGTGTTGTCGGCCCACGGATCCTCGCTTGAACTGGCCTGGTTCGAAGATCGCCTGTCGGGCACGCCGGACCAGGCGGTCGCTATCTATGCCAACCTGTTGGCCGGCGGCGCATTCGTCTCACAATTGCCCGGCGATTCCAGCTTTGACGGCATCCTGGGCCGCTCGACATCGTTGTCACAGCCCGCGAGCCTGTCGCTGGCGGTCGATGGCGCGGGCCATCCGTTTGTGGTGTGGGGCGATAGTTCATCAGGATCGTCGCAAGTCTACCTGCTCGGCGACACGCTCAATATCGCCAAGATCATTTACGTGAACGATAGCATCGGACCCGACGACTCTTACACCACCGAACCCGGCAAACCCTCCGGCAACACGGGATTGACTCCCAACTCTCCGCTCTCGTCGATCAGCGCCGCCCTGTCGCTGGCGACGGCGCCGGGGGATGTGATCCTGGTCGACAGCGGGACGTACAGCGGCTTCACGATCGGCGCTGCCAACGCCGGCGTCGACATTATCGGATCGCCGGATGGATCGACGGACATCACCGGCGCGGTCAATGTCACCGGTGGAAGCACCCTGGATCTTCAGTGGATCAATTTCGTCGGCGGACTGACGATTTCAAACTCAACCGGCATTGAGTTGAACACCGACGTCTCGGCCAATATCGCCGCCACCGTCAGTGGAAGCTCAAACGTGAGTTTCAATAACGACGTGCTGTTTGGCCTTAACTTCAGCGGCGCGGCCTCTTCCGCCGTCACGCTGATCAACAATAATCTTACGGGGACGGGATTGAGCATCGGCGGGCCGGTCACCGGCCTCGCGGCCGGCGGCAACCGCATCAGCCTGATATCCATCGCCGCAAGTTCACAAGGCGCCATCACCGACAACAACATCGATGGCGGCAAATACGGTGGTGGACTGGTAATCAATGCGAGCTTCACCGGCGGGATCAACGGCAACTTCATTCATGGCGCGGTTGTTGGTGTGACCTACAACGACGCGGCGGCGCTGAGCGGCAACCAGATCTTCCGTAACCACACCGGCATTATCGTCAGCCAGACCAGCGGCGGACTCGGGTTCCTCTCCGGATCGACGCCCAACTACATCGTGAACGATGGCATCGGCGTCAAACTCCTGGGCGTCATGCAGGGGCAATACATCGGCAACAACGATATCGGAGTCACCGGCTCGGGCGTTCTCGGCGGAACCTCGCTCGCGCTGGCCAACCAGATTCAGGGCAACGCGACCGGCATCAACTTTACGGGAACGATTCAGGACAATCGCATCGACGAAAACGGAACGTCGTTCGTTGTGCAAAATGGGCAAACCATTGCTGACAACCTGATCTACGACAACGGGACCAACCTCGAAACCCTGGGCGCATCCAACGTCGAGATCGTCAATAATTCGATTTACTCACCCAGCCAGGACAACATTGACGTAGACGGAAGTTCATCCGACGTCGAGATACTCAACAACATCCTGTGGACCGGCGGCGGATATGACATCAACGTCAATACCAACAGCCGCACGGGTTTCTTCAGCGACTACAACGACCTTTACACGACCGGCTCGGGCGAGATCGTATTTTACCTGGTTCCTTTCAGCGACATCCTGGATTGGCAGGATGACGTCGCTCTCTACGATCTGCATTCGATTGGCACCACTGTCGTTAATCCCACCTGGGCGCAGCCGCAGTTTGTGAATCTCGGGTTCAACGACTTCAACGTCTTTGCGACGGCCGCCGGAAGGCGAGCCACCAGCCCGACCATTGGAACCGGCGATCCCGAATCCGACATTGCCTTGCCGCCGGCGCAATACGTCAATTCGCTGTCCAATCCATCATTTGAATCGGGCACGACGGGCTGGACCGTCAACACTGGCGGGACGACGCAATCGGCTAGCCCGAGCGCTTTCGACGGCAGCAGCTATTTCTATTCCGGCGCGGTGGCTGCCGGGTATGCATATCAGACAATCAGCCTCTCCGCGGACGCAGTGGCAATCGACGCCGGCACGCTGGACATCAGCTTTGGGGGCCGGATTCGCTCCGCGTTGGAAAATCCCGCCGATCAAGGCCAACTCGTGCTGACGTTCCTTGATGGGTCGGGCAATGTCATTGGAACGCCGACGGTTGTATCGGCGTCAAACACCACTAATCGCTGGGAACTCGTTGGCTCGCGCGTGCATATTCCGATCGGCGCGCGCAGCGTGACCTATCGTTTCCAAAGCGTGCGGGAGTCGGGCACGACCGACGACTCCTACCTCGACGCCGCGTTTGTTTACATATTGGCCAGCAACGTCGCCACCGACATCGGTGCCGAGGGTGCGGGTGATACCGCCGAGGAAGAGGGCGTTGACGAGAAGATCCAACTGCAATCGCCGGACCTGTACGTCAACTGGACCGCCAACCAGTCGCACGCAATCCAATGGACCACCTTCGGCAACACCGGCGACGCACCGGTGCGAATCGACGTCTACCAAGTTTCCGGCGGCGTGCTTACGCTGCTGGACAACATCACCCCGTCGACTGCGGACACTGGCTCCTATGCCTGGATTCCGCAGAGCAGCGGTCTAACCGCCGGCAACTACTTCAATCTGAAAATCGAGGTCACCCTCATCGGCGAGCCCGCGATACAAGACATCAGCACCGAGACCTTCTCGGTTGTCGCGCCCGGCAGCACTTTCTATGTCAACGACGGCTCGACATCCGGAGATCAATACAGCACTGCCGCCGGAAATAATCGAAACACGGGACTGTCGGCGTCCTCGCCGCTGCCGCTGCTGACGACACTCTTCCGCACCTACACGCTGGGAGCAGGGAACACGGTCGATGTCGACACCGGAACGTACAGCGATTTTGCGGCGGTGGAGCTCAGCGGGAATCCCGCCATCGGCAACGGCCAGGGCGTGGACATCGCCGGGCCGAGCAACGGAAACACCGCGACCATCGACGCCTTGGGCTTTACCAGCCCGGCGGTGATCGACGTCAACGATGCCGGTTTCGTGACACTCAGCAACCTCACGCTTGCCGACGCCAACTATGGCGTTTGGGTCCATGGCGCCAGCAGCAACTTCGCGGGATCCTTCCTTACCGTGACGGATAACCTGGAGGGAGGACTCCGAATCGAGTCCGATTCGTCAACCAACGCGACGTTGAATGGAATCGTTGCCGACAACAATACCGGCGACGGGGTCTATGCCGGCGGCGCGATCGTCAGCCTGACCCACAGCACCTCCTACGACAATACCGGCGACGGTTTTGACATGGCCAACGCCGGTTCGGCAGTGCTCACCAACGATGTCGCCTATGGCAACGTCACCGGACTCTATCTCAGCGATAATATTAGCGGCACAACGCCGGTTATCGGCAACGCAAATCTTGCTCTGGGACTTGGCAACCAGTTCTACAATAATTCCAGATATGGCATTGATGTCGAGAGCAGTCCGGTGTTGCTTGCGGGAAATACCGTCTATGGTCAGACAGTCTCCGGCGATGCCGGCATCGAACTCAATAATGCGTCTGGCACCGTGACGGAAAACATCGTCTACGGCAACTACGATGGAATTCGCTCCACCGGCAACAATATGTTGCTCTCTGACAACCTCGTCTACAACAATCCCGACATCGGTCTCGAGGGCGGCGTGGGAACGTCGTTCACGGGCAACGTCTCCTACAACAACGGCGTGGGTATTCGCTCGGTAATCGCCCCCAATGCCGCGGGTTCAGCTGCCACCATCAGCAACAATCTGGTCTATGACAACACCGTCCAGGGCATCTGGTTGACCGGCGGCAATGCCACGACGATTTACAACAATACGGTCTATCAGCTGGTTGGCGATGCGATTCTTGCTGATGCGTATGGTGGAATTGCAGCCGCCGGCATCCAAATCGAAAACAATATTCTGTGGACACTGGATGGATACGACATTTCGCTGGATCACACCAGCGAGAACGGATTCAAGAGCGACTACAACGATTTGTTTTTCTCCGCCGGCGGCGCGGTGGGATTGTGGGAGGCCGTTCCGCAGGCCACATTGAACGCCTGGCTGGCCGCAAGCGGCCAGGATGCCCACAGCATTTCCGTTAATCCACTTTTTGTGAACACCGGCGTCGATTTCCACGAGAAGAGCACGGCCGGTAGCTTCCATGGCGGAACGCTGGCCCCGACCTTGAATGGTTCGACCGGCCTGCCGCAGGCCAACCCGGGCGGTCTAACCGCTGATGCAAACGAAAGCCCGGCAATCGACCGCGGAGATCCGACATTTAGTTACGCCAACGAACCAACCCCCAACGGCGGCTTCATCAACCTTGGCGCGTATGGAAACACCGCCCAGGCCTCGCTCAGCCCGACCAGCTACGTTCAGGTGTTGCAGCCTGGCGCGGGCCAGGCGGTGATCGAGCAGCAAACCACCGCGCTCATCTGGCGAAGCCAGGACATGTCCGGCACCGTGAACATCGAATTGCTACTAAGCGGAACGCCAGTGCTGGCGATCGCGACCGGCGTGCCCAACAACGGACTTTACGAATGGTCGATACCCACTTCGCTCACGCCGGGCAGCGCATACACGATTAATGTGACGCGAAATTCCAATGTCGCAACCGGCTCCAGCCCTTCGTTCACGATCGATGGCGCCGTCACCAAGTTCTATGTCAACGATAACTCCACGGGCGGGATCTTCACCACCGCCGGCGGCAGCGATGCCAACAGCGGCCTCGATCCGGCCCATCCCAAGGCGACGATCCAGGCGCTGCTTGCCACCTATCAGCTCGGCGCCGGCGACACCATCTACGTCGATGAAGGGACCTACAACCTTTCCAGCAATATCGTTCTGACTTCCGCCAACAGCGGGCTGACAATCGAAGGCGTCAACACCAGCACCAATGGCGCCGGCCCTCAGACCATCCTCAATCGCGGCAATACCTCAAGCATCAGCTACGCGTTTGACGTGCAGGACGCGGCCAACATCACGATCGAAAACTTCACCATCGGCGGCGGCTATTACGGAGTCAACGCCGGCTATAACAATGGCAGCAGCACCAATCTCACGGTGACCGGCTGCACGTTCTTCGGCGAGCAATCGACCGGCGTGTATCTCGCCAACAATTTAAGCACGACGTACGTCGTAACCGGCGATGTCATTGCCAACAATGCCTTCCACGCGTCGGCGGCGACACCGACGCTCCCGTCCATCGGAACAGCCAGCGTCACCAATCAAGGTAACTTGCAATACGTCGTCTCCGGCTGGGGAGCCGGTTCGTACGCGCTGCAACTCGATGCCGCCCAGGCGGCGTCGGGCAACAACGGCGGCGAGAATTTCGAAGTCCTCCTTGACGGCGCTGTCGTCGCGACAATCGATCCCACTTCGACCGGCTATCAGCTCTATACAACCAATGAGTTCACCGTCACGCCGGGCAGTCACACTCTCGAGCTACTGGGTCTGGATACGGCCGGTGGAAGCAACACCGCGATGGTCCAGGGGTTAGCGTTTGCATCCGCCCCGATCTCCACCTACGGGGTGCAAACCACTGGCGATCAAGTCACCATCTCGGGCAATATTGCCTACGGACTGGCTTCTGGAATCAATGTCAGCAGCGGTGATGGCAGCACCATCAGCGGAAACACGACGTACAACGACGGCACCGGCATCTACGCCATCAGTGCCAATGTTACCGGAAACATTTCGTATAATAATACCTCCACGGGCATCACCCTCTTCGGCAATACCGCTTCTGGCAACGCCACCTATGGCAATGCCAACTATGGAATCATTCTATACAGCGGCACGGCCACCGGAAATATCTCTTATGGCAATGCGTATGGTATCTTGTTTAATGGAACCGCCGCCGCCAGCGATAATCTGATCTACAACAACACGACCGCCGGCATTTACGGAGCCAACGGGGCGACGATCCTTGGAAACGTTCTCTACGGCAACAAGCTCGGCATCACCATTTCATCGTATCCGAGTGGCGCTTTGGGTGGGCCAGTCATCGAGAACAACCTGCTTTACAACAACACGACCGGCGGCATCTACATGCTCGGCGGCGATAACACGCCGATCATCAATAACACGATCTACCAAACCGCCGGCATTGGCCTGCAACTTGTCAGTGCCGGCGGCGGTCTGACCGCGAACAACATCCAGGTTCGCAACAACATTATTTGGGACACGGCCGGTGCTGACATCACAGTGGACCCTGCCATCGAAACTAATGTCGCGACCGATTACAACGATTTCTACTTCACCGGCTCCGGGGAAGTGGGCGTATGGGGATCGACCGCCGCGCCAACCCTCTCGGCCTGGCAGAGCACCAGCCAGCAGGATCTCGACAGCATTAGCACCGATCCGTTATTCGTAAGCACCGGTGTTGACTTCCACGAACAGAGCCTCAACGGCAGCTACCATGGCGGAACCTTGGCTCCGATTCTCAATACCACCACCGGCCTGCCCCAGGCAAATCCTGGCGCCCTCACCGACGATGCAAACGAGAGCCCGGTCATCGACCGCGGCGATCCGAGCGACCCGTATTCCAATGAGCCGACGCCCAATGGCGCGTATGTCAATCTCGGTGCCTACGGCAATTCCAGCCAGGCATCGCACAGCCCGGCGCATTATCTATTCATTACCAATCCAGTCGCCGGGCTGTCCGCCGCCACCGGGCAAACTCTCGCCGTCAAATGGCGCGACGAGGTGAGCAATACGAGCGCCGGCGCCGGCGATACCGATACGCTTCAGTTGATAACCGGTGGAAGCGTCGCGCTGTCGGTCAGCGTGCCTGACAATGGTTCATATGTCTGGTCGCTGTCGGGCAGTCTGGTGTCAGGTGCGTATCAGGTGAAGGTGATCCGTAACGACGGCACCGGGCTTACAAGCACGAGCGGCGTATTCAACATCGCCGCGTTCAACGGAATCTACTATGTGAATGGCTCGTCGACAGCCGGGGTGTTCACCACGGCCGGCGGCAACGACGCCAATAGCGGACTCGATCCCGCTCATCCCAAGGCCACTATTGCCGCCATCTTTGCTGGCTACACGCTACAGCCCGGCAACGTCATCATGGTCGATCAGGCGACCTACTCGATCACCAATAACATGGCGCTGACGGCGGCCGACAGCGGCATCACCATTGAGGGCGTCGCCGGAAAGACCATCCTCAATCGCGGCAACTTGGCTAGCGGCGCTTATGTCTTCGATCTCCAGGGCGCGACCAGCGTCACGCTCGAGAATCTCAACATCACCAATGCCTACTACGGCATCAACGAGTCTTATGGACAAAACTGCGCGGGTCTGACCGTAACCGGCTGCAACTTCTATGGCAACGAGTACATAGGCATCTACCTGGAGAACGGCAACAACTCCGTCGCGGAAAGTGCCGCCATTACCAACAACACTTTCTACAACAATGTCGGGCCGAACGGGCTCTATGGATTTGAGAGCATTTACACCGAAGGCCTGACCTTCACTGGAAACACGATTTATGGCGGGATGGGCGTTGGCGTCTATGTCGCCACCGCCAACTACGGCAGTTTCACGGATGTCATCAGCAACAACACGATCTATGGGAACAATACCGGGATCGCGGCGTCGAGCGGCGGCCAGCCGTTTACGGTGAGCAACAATACGGTCTATGACAACTTTGCCGTCAATATTTCGGTCTCGGGCGCACCCATGACCGTCACCGGCAATACCGTCTACCAGGACGGCGGCGCTGGAAAGAATGAAAGCTCCAGTGAAGTTGGCGCTCAGATCAGTAATGGTCCGGTGTTTACAGGAAATAATGTCTATGGGAATGTCATTGGCGTAGCTCTGTATGGCGCCACCGCTGCCGGCAACACCGTCGATCACAACTCATCCATTGGCATCGACTCCACCACTACCACCGATATCATTTCCGGCAACACGATCTATTCCAACGGGACGTGGGGCATCAGCGGAGACCCGGCCACCATTTCGAACAACCTGATTTACGGCAATACCAGCGGCGGCATCTACATCAGCAACGATTACGACGCCCAAATACTTAATAACACGGTCTACCAAACGACCGGTCCGACCTTCCAACTCGTCGGCCTGCGGCAGAATGGGTACAACCCGCCCAGCATCACGCTGCAGAACAATATTTTCTGGGATACGGCGGCTCCCGACCTGCTCATCGACGACGCCGGCGAGCTTTCCTTTACCACGCCAACCAGCGATTACAATGATCTATACGCCACCGGCGCAGGGGTACTGGCGCAGATGGCGGGAGTGAACTTCACGACGCTCTCGAGTTGGGAATGGGAACTCGGCCTCGATACCCACGGCATTTCGGCCGACCCGCAGTTCGTGAATGCCGCGAATGGCAACTTCCACGTGCAATCGACCAGCCCGACCATTGACGCCGGAAATCCCGCGTCAGAATTTGTCGCCGAACCCAGCCCCAATGGCGGCCGGATCAATTTGGGATACGACGGCGATACCGCGCAGGCCGCTACCAGTTCGTCGGCAACCGCGGTGGATGTAACTTCACCCGCCGGTAACCAGAAGGTTCAAGCCGGTCAGCCCACGACGATTCAATGGGTTTCCACGGGCCTGCTTTCGACGCAGACATTGACAGAAGTGGCCACGGGTTCATCCAGTCCGGTCGGTGAATATCACGCCGACGAGCTCCAGGTCGGTTCCCAGACCCTTGGGTCCAACGTCACCGCCATCAATACCAGTCTGGTTACCAGTCCCGCGCCGCAAGCGGTCTATCAGACCTACGCCCAGGCAGCGAGCGCCATTGGCTCTACACTCTCTTATCTCATTCCCGCTCCAAACGGAACATATACGCTTCGCCTCGATTTTGCCGAGCCATACGTCAGCACCGTTGGCCTGCGAACGTTCGACATTCTGATCAACGGGCAGGTCGTGAAGTCGGCGTTCGACATTTATGGTACCGCCGGCGCAATCAACAAGGCGGTAGCGCTCACGTTCGTGGCGACGGCATCGGGCGGATCGGGCATCTCGTTGGTGTTGAAGAGCGACACCGTAACGCCGGCGTTGCTCAACGGCTTCGAGCTATCTCAAGCCGTCGCGGGAGGGGCTGCCAGCCAGACCGCCAACGTTCAGGTCTCCACCAACGGTGGCAGCACGTGGACAACCGTCGCCACGAATCAGCCGATCGATAGTGAAGGTCGAGGCAGCTACGTTTGGATACCCGCGGTCCAAACCAGTGGATATACGGCGCTAGTTCGCGTGGTCGCCAACAATGCCGGCGCTACCACGGGCGTCAACAACGGGCCATTCCTGATCGCCAACGCCGGAACCGCGTTTTATGTCAGTAATTCATCCACGACCGTGGGCAACGTCTACACCACCGCGCTCGGCAATAATGCCAACAGCGGCACATCGCCTAGCGCTCCGATGGCCAGTGTCGAAGCGGTTTTAAACGATTACCAACTGGTTCCCGGCGATACGATTTACGTGGACAATGGAACCTATGCGTTATTCCACGACATCGAACTCCCGGTTGCCGACAGCGGCATAACGATCGAAGGCCCGACCACCGGAGGCGCAACTGCTGTTTTGAATCGCGGGAATACCAGCACCGACGATTATGTGTTCAGCTTCGTCGGCACGAATGCAACCAACATTACCATCGAGGATCTCTCGATCACCGGCGGGAATGTCGGCATCAATTCCCCTTATTCGGACGGCTTTAACAATATCACCATCGCCAACAACCAGATTTACTCCAATTTCGTTGAAGGAATTATAACTGGCGAGAGCTCCAACTGGACCGTGACGGGGAACGCGATTCATAACAACGGCAACTATGGCGTCTATCTGCAAGCAAGTACGGCTGTTGTCTCCAATAACACCGTCTACAACGAGATTGTCGATGGCATCTTCCTCTCCACGCCCGGTAATTTGGCGAGCGGAGGGACGGTCAGCGGCAACACCGTCTACGGCAGCGGGACGGGCATCTATGTCGATCAAGGCACGGTTTCCGGCAACCTCGTCCATGACAATGCTTCGATGGGCATTTACGCCGACGAGGAATCGGTCGTCACCGGCAACACCGTATGGCGTCAAACCGCCACAAATGAGGTCGGCATTGAAGTTGGCAATGCGTTCGTCAGTGGCAACGCAGTCTTCGGCAACTACAACGGGATACTTTCCATCGGTGCCCAGTCCACTATCTACGCAAACCGCATCTACTCCAACACCAACTACGGGCTGATCCTGGAGAATGAGAACGGCTCAAACGCTTCGCTTGGCCCCAATTACGTTGCGAGCGCCTACAGCAATCTTGTCTATGCCAATTCCGTGGGCGGCATTCTGATTAATGGGGCGACCTATGCTCTGACGGTACGGAATAACACCGTCTATCAACTGATCGGCAGCGCCATCAACCTGGCCGGTTCGACCACTTCGACGTATCCCTCGACGATCGAGAACAACATCCTTTGGGTCGAGGCTGGGTACGATCTGGATGTCGCTTCCGCCAGCCAGGTGGGCATCGTCAGTAATTACAATCTCCTCTATCACCTTGGCGCCAGCGCTTATGTTGGATTGTGGAATGGCGCCAATGAGAGCACGCTCGCCGCGTGGCAGTCGGCCTCATCTCAGGATTCGCACAGCAGCGAGGCCAACCCCAACTTCGTCGATCCGGCTGGCGCCGACGCCGTGCTTGGCTACAACGCCACTGCCAACAACGGGACCGGCTACAACGGCGGCGGCGATGACAATTTCTTCCTTGCCGCAGGTTCCCCGGCAATCGCGGCGGGCAATCATGCGGTGGCTCCGCCCGCCGACCTGCTTGGATATCCGCTGAACGCGGTTCCGGATCTCGGCGCGTATGCCTATCGCGGCATCCCGGCCGACAGCGCGCCGCCGACGGTCGTCTCAGTGAATCCGGGCTCAAGCCAAATCACGGTCCTCTTCAGCCAAACTCCCAATGACGTCGACGCCGGAGCGTCGAGCCTCTATGTTCTCCGCGGCGCCGGACCGGACGGAATTTTTGGTACGTCCGATGACGTCGTTTATACCCTTACCCCAACATACCAGACTGGCACAAACCAAGTAGTTCTCAGCATCAATGGCGGACCGGTCCCCACCGGACTGTATCAATTGACAATCCTCTCCAATTCCAGCGCCAGCGTGCATAACCTGGCCGGCGTCGCCCTCGATGGCAACAGCGACGGCGTCCCCGGCGGCAATTACGTAACGACATTTACGATCAGCCCTCCGATCGACACGATCAACGGCACCGGTGGAAACGACGCCATCACCCTCACCCGGGACGCCGATGGCATCGACATCGACTGGACGCTGGGCGGCTCCATCGGAAAGCTGGCGATCGGCGATCCCAATGGCCTCACCATCAACGGCAATGGCGGGAACGAAACGATCAATTTCAACTACGCCAACGGCAACCCGCTGCCCAACACGATTCACCTGATTGGCATGTTCACCATCAACGGTCTGCAAGGCGCCAACCCCTTAGCAGACACAACACTCGAGATCGGAACCAGCACGGTTTACATCAGCTACGGCAGCGGTCCTGATCCTTTGCCGCTGATTCAAGGGTATCTCAGGAACGGTTACAACAGCGGCGCCTGGACCGGCACGCCCACCGCCACCACCGGCGTCATTACGTCCATTCCCGCGGTGCAGAATGCAAACCAGACCACGGGAATTGGTTACGTGGATTCCGCCGATGGAATCATCGCGGGTCTACCAGCCAACACCATCGAGCTCAAGTACACGCTCTACGGCGATACCGGCTTAACCGGTACGGTCGGCTTCACGGACTTCATGCGAATGACCCAGCACTACAACCACAATGGCGGTGCGACCTGGGATCAAGGCGACTTCAACTACGACGGCTCGGTCAACTCCGCCGACTTCTCACTGTTGGCCAGAAACTATGGAACTTCCCTCCCGTCCACGATCGCTTTAGACACCATCACCGGCACCTCGGGCGTCGATAACATCACGCTGACCGAAGACGCGGATCATCAGCAGATCGACTGGACCATGAATGGCAATCCGCAGGTCTATCAGCTTGCCATCAATGATGCCAACGGACTGACGATTAACGGCAACGGCGGTAACGATGCGATCACCCTGAAATACACCAACGGCAACCCGCTGCCCAGCATCCTGCATCTGAACGGCACGTTCACGATCAATGGCTTGTCGGGCGCCAACCCGCTGGCCGGCACAACCGTGGACATGGAAAAGAGCACCCTCTACATCAGCTATGCCAATGCCGCTTCTGATCCGCTTTCACTGATCCAGGGATACCTGAAGAACGGCTACAACAGCGGCGTCTGGACCGGTGTTGCCACTGCCAGCACCGGAGCCATCAACTCCGCGGCGGCCGCGGCCAATGCGAACCAGACCACTGGAATCGGGTATGTAGATTCCGCCGATGGGATTATCGCGGGTCAGCCTGCCAACACCATTGAGCTTAAGTACACGTTGTATGGCGATACTGGTTTAACTGGCTCCGTCGGCTTCACCGACTTCATGCGGATGACGCAGCACTATTCGCAGAACAGCGGCGCGACCTGGGATGAGGGTGATTTCAATTACGATGGCTCGGTGAACGCCGCCGATTTTGCGTTGTTGAAGCCTAACTACGGCCAGACGCTTCCGGCGCAGAGTTTCGCGCCGACCATCTCGCCGCCGGCTCCTCCCGCGCGGTCGCCGCGTTCCGCGAGCCTGCCGCCGCCTGCCGGGGCGCTGGTGGGTTCGACAAATTCTTCCCCGCCAACGGGCGGGACATCGCTCACAATCAACGTGAGCAGCGGGACTACGACGACCTCCGTCACGACTGATAACACTCACAAAAAGAAAGCGACCAAGGGAAGCAAGCCGAAAACGATTGCTGTCACGACCGTCGCGAAGAATAAGAAGAAGTCCGGCAAGTGATGCCGACTTCAGTTCCCGAAATCAG
>Ga0182024_10002282_pt1 | contig 47988 bp, 45 predicted proteins | sample P32metaG_FD_120480 | JGI IMG/M metagenome (GOLD analysis project Ga0182024, IMG submission 120480) | Permafrost microbial communities from Stordalen Mire, Sweden - P3-2 metaG (Illumina Assembly) | ecosystem: Environmental > Terrestrial > Soil > Wetlands > Permafrost | place: Sweden: Stordalen... | reverse complement strand
GCGGCGGCGCGAATCATCGTCGATTGCCTAGGCGGGAGCAGGTCGACGACTTTTTGAAGCGACGGGCCAATCCTGGGATGGAACGAGAGCTTGCGCTGGAACGCGAGCTGGCGATCGAAGATCGCGATTGCACGCGAGGCTCGCGCGGGGCCGGGCGGCGCGAGACAGAGGATTGGCGCGAATAGAGTTCGGTTGTCAGGCGCGAAGCCAGTATTTGCCGCGGTAGGCGCTGGTGCAGGTTTCGCGGGCGAAGCGGCGGCGTAGCTGGCATTCGCGCCGATCGTGATTATTATTGCTGCTGCGAACGAGGTGGTTAAAGCGATACGGAAAACCCGAAAACGCAGTCGTAACAGGCGAATTGTTTGCGATACCTTGCGATGGTATCCTGCAATACAATAGGTAGAAGAGTCCGGGAAATTAAAATGAAAACTGGAATCCATCCTGAATACCGCCGCTGCACTGTAGTCTGTGCCTGCGGCAACACCTTCGAAACTCGCTCGACGCTCAAAGAGCTTCACGTCGAGGTCTGCGCGAAGTGCCATCCCTTTTACACTGGCACACAGCGCCTGGTCGATACCGCAGGGCGGGTCGAGCGGTTCAATCGCAAGTACGGCATCAAGAAGCCGGCCGAAAAGACGGCGGAAACCGCCGCTGAGAAGTAGCATAGCAACTCCCGCCGCCTGCGGTGCTCGACGCACCCGGGTGCGCGGGGGAGAATCCATCGGCACGGCCATCGCGGCCGCGCCGTTCTTTTTTCAGGGGGTAGTTTTTCGGCGCCGAGCGTGAAGGGCGGGGTGAAGGGCGATGCTCGATAAGGCAAGCGCAATAGAAGAGCGGGTCGCGGAACTCGAGCGCAAGCTCAGCGATCCGGCTACGCTCGGCAATCAGCGCGAGTACGCGCGACTGGCCAAGGAGCGCTCGCAGCTTTCGGAGGCGGCGCAATGCGCGCGCGAGTATATTCGCATCGCGGACGAAATCGCCGGGCACAAATCAATCCTCGACGGCAATGACGCCGACCTGCGCGAACTGGCCAAGGCCGAGATGCCGACGCTGCAGAAGAATCTCGGCGCGGTCGAGGAGAAGCTCAAGGAGCTGCTCACGCCGCGCGATCCCAACGACGAGAAGAACGTCATCCTGGAAATACGGGCGGGCACCGGTGGCGAAGAGGCGTCGCTGTTTGCCGGCGATCTCTTCCGGATGTACACGCGGTACGCCGAGCGCCATGGATTCAAGCTCGAAACGCTCAGCCTGAGCGACACGGGACTCGGCGGAATCAAGGAAGTGATCGCGCTGGTGACGGGCCGCGGCGCATACTCGCGGCTGAAGTACGAAGGCGGGGTGCATCGCGTGCAGCGCGTGCCGGAGACCGAAGGCTCGGGACGCATCCACACCTCGGCGGTCACGGTTGCGGTGATGCCCGAAGCGGACGAAGTCGAGGTCAACATCAACGAAGCGAAAGACCTGCGAATCGACGTGATGCGCGCGTCGGGTCCGGGCGGGCAAAGCGTCAACACCACCGACTCGGCGGTGCGAATCACGCACATCCCGAGCGGAATGGTGATAATCCAGCGCGACGAAAAATCGCAGCACAAGAACAAGGCGAAGGCCTTGAAGATTCTGCGAGCGCGTCTGCTCGAGCAGGCGCAGTCGGAGCAGCAGGCAAAAATCGCGCAGACGCGGAAGTCGATGGTGGGAACGGGCGACCGCTCGGAGCGCATCCGCACCTACAATTTTCCGCAATCGCGCGTCACCGACCATCGCGTCAATGTGACTGTTCATCAGCTCGACAATTTCCTCGACGGCGCGATTGATCCGGTGATCGACGCGCTGGCGGCCTACGATCGCGAGCAGTCGCTCAGCGCGTGAGCGCGGCCATGAGCGAGATGATCGCGCGGCGCGCGTTGGAGGAGATAGACAAGGCGTCACGCAAGCTCGCGGCGGCAGGCATCGAGTCGTCGCGGCTCGACGCGGAACTCCTGCTGGCTGAGGCCGCCGGCGTGAGCCGCGAGGCCGCCATCACCGGTTCGCTCGATCTATCTCCCGGAACATTGAAAAAATTCGACGCGTTAATTGCGCGGCGCGAAAGACGCGAGCCGGTCGCGTACATCGTCGGGCAAAAAGAATTCTACTCGCTCGACTTCGAAGTGACTTTCGCGGTACTGATTCCGCGGCCCGAGACTGAGTTCGTCGTGACCGCGGCATTGGAGTGTGTTGCAGAAAAATCCAATGCGCGCGTGCTCGATATCGGCACCGGATCCGGTGCGATTGCGATCGCGATTGCTGTCAACGCACCGCAGGCACGCGTTACTGGGGTGGATATTTCCACTGACGCGATCGCGGTGGCCTCGCGCAACGCTCGGCGTCATCGGGTAGAAGAGCGAGTGGCGTTTCGGCGCACCGATTGTTTCGATGTTCGCGACGGAGGACCAGCGCTCGGAACTTTCGACGTGATAGTCGCCAATCCGCCTTACCTCGACGACACCGAAATTGCCGCTCTGGAGCTCGAAGTGCGCGGCTATGAGCCACGCCTTGCATTGAGCGCAGGGGAGGGCGGCCTCGATATCTTTCGCAGGATCGCGGCGGGCGTGTCGCGACATCTTGCCAATGATGGCGAGATAATCGTGGAAGTCGGCATCGAGCAGGCGTTGACGGTTGCGAAACTTCTCGAAGAAGCGGGCTTGCGCGTGGTCGCTGTGATAAATGATTTCGCGGGGCATCCGCGCGTCGTGCATGCGCGCAGAGGCGGGGAATAGCTGGCGATGGAAAAAATGATAATTCACGGTGGCGCTCCGTTGCGCGGCACCGTTACGCTTAGCGGCAGCAAGAACGCTGCGCTGCCGATCATGATGGCGTCGCTGCTGACGTCGGAACCGCTTCATCTCAGCAACGTTCCCCGGCTGCGCGATGTGAAAACCGCGATGGAGCTGCTGAGCCAGCTCGGCGTCGCGGCGCGCTGGATCGACGAGCATCGCGTCGAGCTTCACGCTGCCAAGGTTACCTCGCACGAGGCGTCGTACGAACTGGTCAAGACGATGCGCGCGTCGTTCGTCGTGCTCGGGCCGCTGCTGGCGCGGACCGGACGCGCTCGCGTGTCGACTCCGGGAGGATGCGCGATCGGTGCGCGTCCTGTAAATCTGCACATCGCGGGAATTCGCGCGCTCGGCAGCAAGATCCAATTCCGTCACGGCTATGTCGAGGCGCACGCCGAAAAGCTGACCGGTGGGCGCATCTGGCTCGATTCTCCGTCGGTCGGCGCTACCGAGAATATTCTGATGGCGGCGGTGACGGCCCGCGGGCACACCGCGATCGAAAACGCCGCGCGCGAACCCGAGGTGCAGGATCTCGTGCAGGTGCTGATCAAGATGGGCGCGAAAATCACCGGCGCCGGCACGCACGTGATCGAAATCGAAGGCGTCGAGCGGCTGCACGGCGCGGAGCACGAAGTTATAGCTGACCGAATCGAGGCCGGCTCCATGATGGCGGCGGCGGCTATTACCGGCGGCGACGTGACGATTGCAAATGCGCCGATCGAGCATCTCGAGGCCGTCGCGACCAAGCTGCGCGAGGCCGGCGTTACAGTCGAGTCAAACGGCAAGGGTCTCCGCGTCGCGCGCACCAATGGACTCAAGTCGGTCGAGCTGCGCACGCTGCCGTATCCGGGTTTTCCAACCGATTTGCAGGCGCAGATGATGGCGATGCTCACCCAGGCTGAAGGCACTTCAGTTATTACCGAAACGATTTTCGAAAACCGCTTCATGCACGCGCAGGAATTGGCGCGGATGGGCGCCGACATCCTGATGAAAGGTCCGACCGCCGTGATCCGCGGACCGTCGAAGCTTAGCGGTGCTCCGGTGATGGCGACCGATTTGCGCGCCAGCATGGGTTTGATAATCGCCGGGCTCGCTGCCGAACACACGACCGAGTTGAGCCGCATCTACCATCTGGACCGCGGCTACGAGGCGCTTGACGCGAAGCTGTCCGGGCTCGGCGCCCGAATCGAGCGCGCTCCAGAATAATGAGACCCCGTGTCCTCGAGTCTCGGACTCCCGAGTTCAGGAAATTTCTCGCCGCGATACTAGGGCGCCGCAGCAGCGACACCGCCGGCATCGACAGCGCTGTCTCCAGCATAATCGCCGACGTCCGAAAGCGCGGCGATCGTACGTTGATCGAGCTCACGGCCAAGTTTGATCATGTGAGGCTCACTCCCGCGACGCTGCGCGTGACGCCCGCGGAACGGCATTCCGCGATCAATCGAATCCCGGCTGACGATCGCCGCGCGCTGGAGCTGGCGGCCGAACGAATCGCGGAGTTCCATCGCCGCACGATGGAGAAGTCGTTCATCTATCGCGACAAGTCCGGGATGCGCCTCGGACAGATGGTGCAGCCGATGCGCCGCGTGGGAATTTACGTGCCCGGAGGGCTCGGCGCGTATCCGTCATCGGTGCTGATGAACGCGATTCCGGCCAAGGTCGCAGGCGTTGCCGAAATCGTGATGGTCTCGCCGCCATCGTCGGAGGGCGAGCGGCTGGCGGTGCTTGCGGCTGCGGAAATCGCGGGCGTCGATGAATTCTACCGCGTCGGCGGAGCGCATGCGGTGGCGGCGCTCGCCTACGGTACCGAAAGCATCAAGCCGGTCGACAAGATCGTCGGGCCCGGCAATGCGTACGTGCAAGCCGCCAAGCGCATGGTCTATGGCGTCACCGACATCGACAAGATGGCGGGACCGAGCGAGGTGCTGGTGATCGCCGACGACCGTGCGGTTCCCGAATGGATCGCCGCCGACCTGATTGCGCAGGCCGAGCACGGTTCCGGCGACGAGGCCGCGGTGTTGCTCACGACGTCGGCAAGTATCGCGGAGCGGGTCGCCGAGGCCGTTGAGACTGCGCTCAAGACTCTACCGCGCGCGCGCCAGGTTGAGGCTGCACTGATCAAACGTGGCGCGATGGTTGTAGTCAGCGACTTGAACGAGGCCTTCGACCTTGCCAACGAGATAGGTCCCGAGCATCTCGAGCTCGACGTCCGCAACCCTTCGCGATGGCTACCCAAGGTCAAGGCCGCGGGCGCGGTTTTTCTGGGACCGCTGACGCCTGCTCCTCTTGGCGACTACCTGGCGGGCCCAAACCACGTCCTGCCGACGGGCGGAGCCGCGCGATTCGCGTCGCCTTTGGGTGCATACGATTTCCTGAAACGAACCAGTATAATCGAGGCGTCGACGGGCGCGATTGCAGCGCTTGGACCCACGGTCGCACACCTGGCGCGGATGGAAGGGTTCGAGGGTCACGCCCGCGCGATGGAATTGCGAGCAGGGGTGACCCCTGCACCCAGTATTAAGAAAAATGCAAAACAAACGCAAAATATTACGAAACGAAGCTAAGGCCGCCGGGCCAGTCGCGCGATTGGCGTCGGCTAAGGCGAAACGCAGCGCCGAGGTCGAGCGCAAGACCCGCGAGACCAGTGTGACGGTCGCGCTCAAGCTCGACGGCACCGGGCGCGGCGAGGCAAAGACCGGGGTTCCGTTCCTCGACCACATGCTCGAGAGCTTCGCCCGCCATGGATTCTTCGATCTCAAGGTCGAGGCCACCGGCGATTTGCATATAGATGACCATCACACGGTCGAAGACGTCGGTATGGTGATCGGGCGAGCGTTTCGGACCGCGCTCGGCGACCGCGCCGGAATCAAGCGCTTTGGCGAGGCCACCGTACCGCTCGACGAGGCTGTCTGCACGGCGATTGTCGATATCAGCGGACGCGCGTACCTCGGCTACAACGTCCCGATTAGCCAGGAGCGGGTCGGCAACTTCCAGACCGAGCTGGTGCACGATTTCATGAAAGCGCTGACCGACGAAGTCGGGATGAACCTGCATCTCAACCTGGTGAGCGGCCGCAACCCGCATCACATCGTTGAGGCAACCTTCAAGGCCTTGGCGCGCGCGATGGACCATGCGACGGCTCGCGAGCCGCGGCTCTCCGGCGTGCTTTCGACCAAGGGCACGCTCAGCTAGCTCGCTTGTTCGAGAAGTTCACCGTCATTCCCGCAATTGACCTGAAGGGCGGCCAGGTCGTGCGCCTGCTCCACGGCGACATGAACCGGTCCACCGTCTATGGTGCCGACCCGGCCAAGACCGCGCGCCGCTTCGAGGAAGCGGGGGCAGAACTTATCCACATAGTCGACCTCGATGGCGCGATTGCCGGCGCGCCGCGAAATACTGGAGCGATCGCGCAAATTCGTGCCGCGGTGAAATGCGCGCTCGACGTTAGCGGCGGGCTGCGCACGATCGAAGCGGTACGCGCGGCGTTCGCGAGCGGCGCCGACCGTGTCTCGATTGGTTCGGCGGCGCTGCTCAATCCTGGACTGGTCCTTGACGCTTGCCGGGAGTTTCCCGAAAAAATTTTCGGATCAATCGACATTCGCGACGGCAGGCTCGCCGTCAAAGGATGGGTCGAGACCAGCCAACTAACCGTCGCGGAGGTGGCACAGCGGTTTCGCGCAGCGGGTGTCGCGGCGGCAATCGTGACGGACATCGCTCGCGACGGTGCGCAGGCCGGTGTCGATGCGGCTCGCATGGAAGAAATCGCCAAGGCGGTCCGCGTCCCGGTAATAGCGTCAGGTGGGGTCGCGAGTCTCGCCGACATCCGCGCGCTTCGGATGCGATTCGGAGCCGGAGTAATTGGGGTCGTCGTCGGACGAGCGCTCTACGAAGGAAATTTCAGCTTGAGCGACGCGTTAAAAGTACCTATAGAAGAATAATTATTTTGGTCTAATTAATCTCTATAGATACTTTATAGTTCCACATCCTACTTTTACATTCCTATTAAACTTCTGGCTACTGCAAGACCGCCATCCATGAGTGCGCGTTATCCGGTTCACGCTACATAACGCGGCAACACGTGTTTTAACGCGTCATTACGTAGAATGACGAGTAGAAGCGCGCTTGACATAATCTCCGTGCCTGTAGACAATGCCGAAGCTGAGTAAAGGATTGATTTCAGTGTTTGAACCAAACATAACCAATCAAGAGCAAAGACCGATTAAGATTGAATCGTTTGCGCGGTAAATTTTCGAGTTAGCTAGCAGTAAGCAGTTATAACGGAATGCTTATTTTTCCTACAATCAGTAATATCGTCGCAAGGCGCGGGGGTATTGGATCCTCGCGTAAAGTTGTTCGAAACACACAAACGGACGGACGGAGGGACACGGACATGGATCTGATCAGGAAACTGTATGTGAAGGCAGACGGGTTTGCGCGTGGACAGACAATGGCTGAGTACGCGCTGATTCTCGCAGCGGTCGCGGTGGTTGTTTTCGTTGGCTACCAGACGATGGGAACCACGATCACCACGTTGCTGAGCAGCGTGGACACCAAGCTCTAATCGCAGCCGATCTTTGCCGAAAAGGCGAGCTAACAAAACCGGCGGGGGCTTGGGCCTCCGCCGGTAAAAACCGAAGGGAGGAACGCGAGATGAACACGATCAGGAAATTGTATGCGAGGGCTGATAGCTTTGCGCGCGGCCAGACGATGGCTGAGTATGCGCTGATTCTTGCGGCGGTTGCAGTCGTAGTTTTCGTCGGCTACCAGACTATGGGAACGACGATCACCACGTTGCTTTCCAGCGTGGACACCAGCCTCTAGGCGCGGCAACGGATCTCGCTGAATTGTAACCTCGTCAGGTTGCGTCACTGAAAGGGCGCAACCTGACTTTGGGATTCACGCACCCATTGCGGCGCGCGGTAGCGTGAGCGACGCAATGCGCGGTTAGCCGGAGTGTCGCGCCGATGCTACTTCACGTTGCATCTGAGCCCGCGTGTAGTGGTTTGAGTCAAATTAAGGCGGAAATTGAAGGCACTTTTAGCTGGCACAATCGATGCCTTCAGGTTCTTGGCTTGGGGGAAAGCTGATGGACAAGTTTAAGCGTCGCGGATTGAAACAGTCTGGCTCTGTTCTGCCCGCCCTTAAGGCCCGAGCTTCGAGATTCGAATGGGCGAAGGGTCAAAGCGCGGTCGAATTCGCCATGGTTTCGCTGCTTTTCTTTTTCCTGATATTTGCCGTGATCGACTACGCGTATATCTTTTTCGCGCAAATGAACATACAGCAGGCCATCGACGACGGAGGACGGTTTGCGTCCACCGGCAATCACACCACGGTTATTACCGGAGGCAACCCCACCACTCTATCGCGCCTTACGTCGATTGAGGATTACATCCAGAACGAAATAAGCATTCCGGGCATAAACGTTACGAATAATCTTGTCGTATGTGACCAATCTGGAAGCGGCGGTTGCAACAACACCAACGGTACGGCCCCAGCGGGCAACCCGGGCGATATGGTTACGATCTCGCTCACGACCAGCCTCGGGTTGACGACGGCGATGCTCGCAAAGCTTTTTACGGGCGGGAACTATACGTTTACCGCGAGCACGACCTTCCAGAATGAACCGTTTAACCCGAGCCAAACGAACTAGGCAATAGCATATATGTCACGCTGTCATTGCTCGGTCCGCAGGATGCTCATCACATCCGTTTCTGGTCAGGCGATCGCGGAATTTGCGCTAGCGGTGACCCTCCTCATGATTTTCATCTTTGCGGCGATCGATTTCGGTCGCGCCTTGAATGACTTGCAGGTAATGGCCGACCTGACTCGGCAAGGCTCCGACCTGGCTTCACGCGGCACGCCTTTGGGGGGCAATACTGGCGCAGTCGCGGCCGTGGTTTCGGGTGAGTCCAGTTTGGACCTGGTAAATAAGGGCAACGTAATCATTACGGCGGTCACGAACACAAACAACGTCTATAAGATATCCGGGCAGGATTCATCTACGACTGATGGACTAACCAAACTTGTGACAACCAGCAAGCTAGGGACTGGAGTGGGAACTAACGTAAGCGCGACTTTACCAGCCGCGGCGCAAAGCTTGCTGCAGAATGGCCAGACGCTATTCATTACCGAAGTATTCTATGGATTCACAGCGCTCACTCCCATCGGAACTATTACCAACAGCGCGGTAAACATGCCGACGACCTTGTATGATTCGGCATACTTCTAGAACCAAAGACGAGGTTACTCTCTTGGATCAACCGAAAAATAAAAGGAGCGAACGCGGGCAAGTTTTCGCGTTGGTCGCCATACTCGTACCGCTGCTGATCGTCTTCGTCGGCTTCGCAATTGACCTTGGCCTGGCCTATGTCACCAAGACAACCCTCTCCAAATCGGTCGACGCTGCCGCCCTGTCCGCGATGCGCAACCTGAACCAGGGCAAAACCAGCGCTGCAACAGCCGCGCTAAACGCGTTCACCGTCAACTATCAGTCAGTGCCGGGCCTCGGCGCCCCTCCGACGCCCTCCGTGGTCTGGGGCACAGACTCCAATGGCAACACGCTAGTCAACATTTCAGCCACCGCTACGATACCCACTTACTTTCTCCGCGCATTGGCTATACTGCCCGGGGTCGGCAGCTCCTTCAACACGACCAGCATCACCATTAGCGCGCAGGCTGTCCGCAACCCGCTGGTGATGTCGTTAATATTGGACAAATCGGGCTCCATGAATCTCAATGGTGGAGCGACAGTTCTTCCAGGCGACGTCAATACCTTCATAAACTATTTCGACGAAGGTATCGACAACATTTCGGAGATCAGTTTCTCGTCGGTGGATTCAGTCGATGTGCCAATGACGACGAATTTCGTGACTCCTATAAACAATGAAATGGGGAAAATAGCCTTCGGTGGGGCAACTTTCGCCCAAGCCGGCCTGCAGGATGGATATAATCAGATACTGAGCGCGCCAGCCACTCCGAACATAATAAGAGTGGCAGTCTTTTTTACCGATGGTTGGGCCAATACCAACGGACTGCCGACCAACGTCACTACCGCAACTGCTTCCACGACGCACGACGTTCTGAATTGTACGGGCACCGCGAAGACGCCTTCCAACACGCCAATGAATTATGGCGGATGCTCACCTGTTGAAGCTGCGGTGGGTTGGTGCAGCGGATTTTTCTTTATGAATCCGAGCACAGGCAGTACGACTACTTGTCCTAACGCAACAACCTTTCCCGCCCTGGATGGAGGCGGAAACGCGCTCAGCCCGGTCAGCACGGCGCAAACCAATGTGGCTAACGACGCGACGTATCGAACGGAACAAGTGGCCGCCAATATGCGGATAAACGACAACATAACGATCTATTCGATCGGCTTGGGCAACAAGATCAACCAGGCGTATCTGCAAGACATCGCCAACGATCCTGCGGCCGCTACATACGACTCCAGCCAGCCCCAGGGGGAAGCAGTCTTCGCCCCCGACCCTACCCAGTTGAACAAGGTGTTCGAGACCATCGCTTCGAAGATCCTTCTGCGCCTTTCGCAATAGCGGGGATTGCAAATCCATCACTGAAGTTTGCTCACCCGGTCAGGCTGCGTCCCTCGGAGGACGCAACCTGACGTGCGGGTTCGCGCACAATCGCGGCACCCGCCCCGCGAACACATCGAGGATGTTCTCGACGGCCATGGCCGCCATCCGTGCGCGGGTGGCGATGCTGGCGCTGCCAATGTGCGGCGTGATTACGAGGTTGTCGAGCCGAAGCAGAGGATCGCGGTGTGCGATCGGCTCGGGATCAGTAACGTCGAGGCCTGCGCCACCCAGTCGGCCCGATTTCAGAGCCGCCAGCATCGCAGCCTGATCAACAACTGCCCCGCGCGCAGTGTTGATTAGAATCGCGCCCGGTTTCATCACCGCGAACTCTCGCGCCCCTATCATGTGACGCGTCTTTGCCGTCAGCGGCACGTGTATCGACACATAATCGGATTCGGCCAACAAGCGCGACAAGCCTACGGCGATTGCACCGGCAACCCGCTTGCTCGACGAATGCTTGAGATAGAGCACGCGCATCCCGAATCCCGTAGCGCGCCGCGCCATCGCCTGACCGATCGCGCCGAATCCGATCAACCCAATCGTGCTCGAGTGCACGTCGCGCCCGAGCATCGTCATCGGCCCCCACGTCCGCCACTTGCCAGCGCGCACATGACGATCGGCTTCGGCGATTCGCCGCGCAGTCGCCATCAACAAACCGAACGCCAGATCCGCGGTGGCCTCGGTCAGCACGCCGGGGGTGTGGCCGACGGCGATGCCCGCGTGGGTGGCGGCTTCGAGGTCGATATTGTCCACGCCGACGCCCAGGTTACTGATGACGCGAAGCTGCGGAGCGGCCGCGATCACGCCCGCGTCGATCTTGTCGGTGATCATCGAAAGTACCGCATCGGCGTTCGCCAGCGCGGATCGCAGCGCCGGAGCGGGCGGTGGCATCTCGCCACGCCAGACGGTAACCGCGGCCGCAGCGCGAAGGCGTTCGAGCGGCGTGCTGTCGATTGCGCGGGTGACGAAGACTTTTTTGCGGACGCGGGCAATGCGCGGCATTCGGCGGATCTCCCAAAGGTTCAAATAGTTCTGTGGCTCTGCTATACGCGACAAGCGTGGCTGACTCCATCGTTTCATCGTTAATTTCGTCTGCTCGTTCGAGTGGGCGGACGGTTCTCACGGAAATCGAGAGCAAGCGGATTCTGCATTCGCTCGGGCTGCCAGTCGTCGTGCCGGAATTCGCCGCGACGGCTGACGACGCGGTGCAGGCCGCGTCGCGAATCGGATTTCCGGTGGTGCTTAAGGTGCTGTCGCCGGACGTCAGTCACAAGAGCGATGTCGGCGGCGTCGAGTTGAATCTCGTCGATGAAACTGCGGTGCGCGAGGCGTTCGACCGAATTCGCGCGAATCTCGCCGCGAAAGCGCGCGACGCCCGCTTCGAAGGCGTTGCCGTTCAGCCGATGGGCAAGAATGGAGTCGAGCTTATCGCGGGGACGTTCCGCGACGATCGATTCGGCGCGATGGTGATGATTGGGCTCGGCGGCGTGTTCGTCGAAGTGATGAAGGACACTGCGCTCGCGCTGGCGCCGATTGGCGGGAGCGAAGCCTCGGCCATGCTCTCGCGGCTACGCGGCAGTCAGATTCTGCGCGGCGTCCGCGGACAGCCGGGCGTGGATATCGACGCTATCGTCTCGCTCCTCGAAACGGTCTCCGGAATTGCGGCGACGCATCCGGATATCGCCGAGATGGATCTCAATCCTGTCGTAGCGTACGAGGACGGTCTCGCCATCCTGGATGCGCGAATCGTACTGGCTGCAGAGTCGGGCAGGGTGACGCAGCCGGACCCGCATCGGGCGGCGCGGCTCAAAAATCTCGAGCGCGCGTTCAACCCGCGCGCTGTGGTCGTCATCGGCGACAAGCGGGCGGGCGGTTACATGTGGCTGCGCGCGATGGCGCATCTCAAGGGCAAGCTCTACTCGGTGCAGATCGATCCCAATGAGATTCCGGGAATCGAAGCGATGGGCGTGGAGAACCGCAAGAGCCTGGCCGAAATCACCGAGCCGATCGATTACGCGGTCAGCGCCGTCCCGCGGCAGATCGCGCCGCGAATTTTGAAGGATTGCATCGCCAACCACGTCGGCTCGATCGGATTTTTCACGTCGGGATTTTCGGAGACGTCGGAGGAGCTCGGGATCCGCCTGGAAGCCGAGCTGCGCGACCTTGCAATCAACTCCGATATCGCGTTGGTCGGGCCTAATTGCATGGGCCTGTACAGTCCCTCAGCCGGGCTGCGCAATTTTCCCGAGGAAAAAGTCGGAGAGGCGGGCGACGTCTGCTTCATCTCGCAAAGCGGCACGCACACGATCAACTTTTGCCTGCAGGCGCCCAGCCACGGCATCAAGGTGAACAAGGCGGCCTCGATCGGCAACGTGCTGGTGCTCGAGGCGGCGGACTACATCGACCTGATGGCGGCTGACCCGGCCACGCGCGTGATTGGGATGTATATCGAGGGCGTGCGCGACGGTCGCCGCTTCTTCAACAGCGTCCGGCACGCGGCCGAGCGGCATCCGGTCGTCATCTGGAAGGGCGGGGTGACCGATGCGGGTGCGCGCGCGACGTTCTCGCACACGGGGTCGCTCGCTACGCCCGCAGCGACTTGGCGCACGGTAGTGCGGCAAAGCGGCGCGGTCGAAGTGTCGAGCCTCGACGCGATGCTCGACGCGGTCGAGCTGTTTGCGCGCGCCAAGCGTCTCGCGGGCCGCAGGATGGGCCTGGTCGCGATGACCGGTGGGCAATCTGTGGTAATCACCGACACGTTCGCGACGGCTGGACTCGAGATTCCCATGCTGTCCGAGTCCTCCTACGATGAACTGAAAACGTTCTTCAACATAATCGGCGGCAGCTACCGCAATCCGCTCGACGCCGGCGGCACGATCGGCGCCGGGCATCATCAGGGCAATCTCGATCGCATCCTCGAGATTCTGGAGCGCGACGCGGTCATCGACGCGATCGTGCTGGAGGTCGGCACTGGTCTGCGCGCTGCGCGCTGGGCGACGCACGAAGACGAAATCACGGGACTGCTCGACAAGCTCGCGGATTTTGCCAATCGCTCGACCAAACCGTTCGCAATCGTGATGCATCCTGCGCACGTCGAGGCGATCGTGGCACGCGGCAAAGAGCTGGCGCGTGCGCGCGGCCTGGTCGTGTTCGACACCTTCGAGCGCGCCGCCGCAACGTTCCGCACGGTGTCAGACTATTGGGCAAATCGCGCGCGCCTGGGAAGTTAGACTCACGGATAGCAAGAGGTGCTGAGTATGGACCGTCTCGTATCCGAGCGCGCCCGACCTTATTTCGAGAAGGTGCAAAAGCTTGCGCCGATAATCCACGAGAATGCCGATCGCGCCGAGCGCGAGGCGCAGATGCCACGCGAAGTTGCCGACGCCTTCCACGACGCCGGGCTGTTTCGAATTCTTCTGCCACGCCAGATGGGCGGAGGTGAACTGACTATCCCCGATTCACTGCGGCTGTGCGAGGAAGTCTCCCGCATCGACGGGTCGGTCGGATGGAATCTCGCGATTTGTTCGGGCGGTCCGCTGTTCGGATACAGTCTTTCGCGCGCGGCATTCGAGAAAGTTTACGGCGATCCGCGCGCCGTGAGCGCCGGCTCGCTGAATCCCGCGACCACCCGCGTGGTTCCGGTTGAAGGCGGATGGCGTTTCAGCGGGAAGGCGACCTATGCCAGCGCCTCGGCTCACGCGACCTACCTGATGGCGGCTGGGATGGTCCTGCGCGACGGCGCCCCGCAGATCGTCGACGGGGCTCCGGTGCTCCGAGGTGGTTTGTTTCCGATCGAGCACGCGAAAATCCTCAATACCTGGTCAACCGCCGGGATGCGCGGCACCGGCAGCAACGACTGCGTGTTTGAAAACGTCTTGGTGCCCGACGAATTCACCTTCGATTGGCTGAACGCGAAATCGCAATGGCAGCGGGGTCCGCTCGCCAACATTCCATTGCAGCTGCAATTTGTCGGCGGCCTCGTGTCGGTGGTGCTCGGCACCGCGCGACACGCGCTCGACACGCTCAACGAAATCGCGCAAGCCAAAGTACCGGCTGCAACTCGCGCCACGTTGCGCGAGCGTCCCCTCGCACAGATCCAGTTCGCGCAGGCGGAAGGCCTGCTCGATGCGGCGCGCGCCTATTTCTACAGTTGCAACGATGAAATCTGGCGCAAGGGCGAAGCCGGCGAGAGCTTCAGCATCCAGGACCGCGCGCATGCGCGGCTCGCCGTAGTAACTGCGGCGAAGCTGGCAGTGCAGGCGGTCGATCTGGTTGCGGACGCGGCCGGGATGAACTCTGCGCAGACCTCGTGCCCCATCGAGCGATGCTGGCGCGACGTGCACACCGCCACACAACACGTGCTGATGAACACGTCGCGCTTTGAGGTCGTGGGACGAGTGCTGTTCGGCCTGGATCCAGGCTCACCGGTAATCTAAAACCCCTCTCCCGATGTTCCCCGTCCTACAGGGGAGGGGGAGCGGAACCTATCGCGGCGGCGCGAGCACCGTCATCACTGTCCCTATCGTCGCGTCGCCATCCAGAAACGCGAGCCAGCGTCCTCGGAGCGACCAGCTCATCGTGACGGTTCCCTGCGCCGGACCTTCCGCCAACAGAAACGCGCTGTCGTAGTGCAGCGAGTACGTGACGATTTTCCGCCACGCTACCGGCTTGCTCGGCGCGTAGATTTGCATCGCGGCTTCATCCGCGCCCTTCGAGTAGGCCATCGTGCTCTGCGCGAGCATTTCCGGCCACGAGTCGAAGCCGAGCGATTTCACATCAATCTTCGTCAAGTCGGCTTGCGCGACCGCGACCTGCGCGACAACCGGCGCTTCCGGACGCTCGATCGCCTGCTTGAATGAGAGCTCCCGATTGCCGAGCGTGACCGTATCGCTGCCCGCCGTGAACGAGGCCGCTCCTGTCGATACGCCCATCAGATGTTCGGCACCGGTCGCGATGTCGTACTTGAACACGCCAATCGTATGCCGCGAAGGGTCGGAACCGACGTAGAGAAATGAGCCTTCGTCGTCCTTGTCCCAATCAAGTACGTGAATCGGCTGAGGTACGTGAAACCTGGTGCAGGTCGATGCGCGCCGATCTATTATCACCGGCGGATCGGCCGCGTCGCCCTCTCCGACTGCATAGACGCCGTGTGCGCTCCAACTGAGCGACGACATCGGGCACGACAACTTCAGCGGTGCGACGGAACCGGCGCCGGTGATTACGATCAACTGCAATCCGTCCGATCGAGTCGGCGGCGGCTGGACGTCCGCTTCATCTGGATTCGGGGGCGCCCGTTCCTCACTGACGCCGGACTGCTCCGGCGGCTCGGGATGCTGCCGCAGCGCGAGCGCGATCGTCGCGTCATTCAGCCAGCTCATCGAGATCGAATCGTAACGGCCGTTGAAATTCGCGATCACGTTGCCGGGACCGGTGGCAATCAGGTCGCGAACGATCACATCGACTCGATCGCCCCCCGGCGCGACCATCGCCGTCGCCAGCGTCAGCCCGTTGGGGCTCACTCCCACGTCCGCGATCGTGCCCTCCTCGGCGGCGCCCGGCCCGGTCTCCGCTGCCAGGATTCTGCCGGTTCGCCACGCGGCGCCTCCCAAGCCATACACAATCGTGTGCCCCGCCTGCCTGCCGACGACGGCAATCTCCTCGCCGTTCTGCATCCAGATAGGCGGTCGCGAGGGAATCGGCGCGAACCCAGTCGGCATCGCGACATTGGTCAGCACCTTGATGCCGTTGGTGACCGCAAGCGTAGTCGAACGTGCGACAAACGGCGGCGGCCCCGGCTTGGGCGTGTCCGTGCTGGTCGAGCACGACGCAACGCTCACGGCACCTAGAGTAAGAATCAGGATGAGGACAGACCTGTGCATCGAAAAGCGGTAGTCTATTTGGACCGATCGAAAAAGGCGACCGATTCAACGAATGAAGAACCCATTTATCGAACGATTGTGGATAAGCCGCGAGCTCCGTCTCGCTATCATTGTCGCGATTCTGTCTGCCGTCGGCACCGTGGCTTGCGCGGCCGGCGACTGGAAGGTGGGTATCACCGTCCTTGGAATCGCGGCCGCTATTGTCGCGGCATTTTATTTCGCCATCCTTAGACCCTCGCAAATTCCGCATGACGCCGTCCTGGTGATTCGGCTCGCGGGATCGATCGAAGAGGACGTGACGCGCTCGCCGCTCGATCAAATCATGCGCCGCGGGGCGCAGAGCCTCGACCATCTCCGCTATGCGCTCGAGTCCGCCGCAATCGACGACGACGTTCGTGCGATCGTCGTAGAGATCGCGGGCTTCGGCGCCGGCCTGGCCACCGCACACGAAATTCATCGCCTGATGCGCGCCGCTCAGGCCGGCGGCAAGCGCGTCATTGCGTTGCTGCGCGGCGACGACGCGGGTCTGCGCGAATACCTGGTTGCCGCGGGGGCAGCGGAGATCGTCGCTAATCCCGACACGATGCTCACGATGCTCGGCGTCGCGACCGGCGGCTTGTTTCTGAAGAACGCGCTCGACAAGCTGAAGATCCAGGCGCAGATCCTGCAATGGAAAGAGTACAAGGGCGCCGCCGAGACGCTCGGCCGCGACACGATGTCGCCGGCGGTGCGCGAGAGCATGGAGGCGATCGTCGCCGACTGGGAGAAAATCCTCCTCGAAGCGATCGCGTCGGCCCGCAAACTCTCTCCTGAAAAAGCACGCGAGCTGATCGCGGCGGGATTTGTCACTGCAAAGTTCGCGGTCGAGAATAAACTGATCGATCGCGAAGGCTACCTCGAGGACATTCGTGCTGAATTCGATCCCGAGGCCAAGCGCAAAGTCTTCGTCAATCTGGCACGATACCGGCGCCACGCAATTTTCAGTCGCGAGCGGGGACGGCGCGCGCGCATCGCACTGGTGCACGCCAGCGGTCCGGTGATTTCGGGCGACGCGCCGGCGACCGGCGAATACATCAGCGGCGTCGCGACCGCCGCGCAACTCGATCGCGCGTCGCGCGACGAACGAGTCCAGGCAATCGTGTTCCGGGTAAATTCACCTGGCGGCTCCGCAGTTGGCTCGGACCTGGTTTGGCGCGCCGTTCGCGAGGCGCAGGGCCGCGGCAAGCCGGTCGTCGTCTCGATGGGTGACGTGGCGGGCTCGGGCGGCTATTACGTCGCGGCCGGCGCCGACGCCATCGTCGCGGAACCGGCCACGATCACCGGCTCAATCGGGGTAGTCTACGCGAAGTTCAATCTCGGCAGTCTGCTCAGCGAGCTCGGCGTCCACTTCGATTTCGTGAAAAGCGCGCCGATCAGCGATGCGATGTCTTTCGCGCGCGCGATGACCGACGCCGAACTCGCTCAGCTCAACGAGACCGTCGGTCATCTGTACTCGACGTTCACCGCGAAGGTCGCGCAGGGCCGGCGCCTGAGCCCCGAGCAGGCCGAAGCGGTGGCCAAGGGACGCATCTGGAGCGGCCTCGCCGCGAAGGAGCGCGGCCTCATCGACGAAGTCGGCGGGCTATCGACGGCGGTGGCAATCGCGCGCGATCGCGCGCATATCGCCGCAGACAAGCGCCATCAACTGGTGACTTATCGCGCCGAGCGCAGATGGCTGGATTTTCGCGGCAGCAGTGCCGAGGCCTCGACGCCGTGGGCGATTCGCGCAACAGCCGGAACCCTCGGCATCCCAACCCGCTGGGCACCCTCGATGCTCGAGCTGCTAATCCGCGGCGGCGTGATGCTCCTCTGCCCGTTCATCGAGCTATAGTCGCGTCGCTACTCTGGGGAACGTTCCAACTCTTCGCGCAGCGACAACATCTTCTGGCGCGCCTCGGTGATGTAGCCGTCGAGGTTGCGGCGATGGTTCGCGAACAGCCCATCCGGCGAGCCGTTGAGGATGAGCAACGGCTTCATTACGGCGGCTTTGCCTAGCGCGTCAACCGCATCGTCGAACAGCGTCTTCAGAACCGGGTCGTCCTTGAGCTGTCCTTTGTATTCACGCTCGATCGCCTGCATCATGTGGTACATCACGTGCGCATAGCCCTGCGAGTGATAGAAATAATGGTCGCAGTCCCAGCTATGAACCGGGCTGCCGTCGTCCTTGGTGGTCCGGTAGAGATTGGCATGCGCGTCGCCAAGCAGGTCGGTCCAGGTCTGAAGCAAGCTGATTAGCTCGACGGCGCGCGTGTTGAGCTCGCGCGAGGTCGGCGGCGTCGTGTGCAAGCCGGCGACATACATTCGCAGATGCTGGATGCCGTCGTCGTACTTGCCCTCGGGCGACGGCAGGATCCACTTCAGTGCATCATTACGAAAATCAGTGTCGGCGATCACCAGATTAGGATCGTATTGATTCGAGGAAACCTTGGTCAGGTGATCCTTGAAGATGCGCGTAGTCTCGCGGACCGCCTGAATGATCCCGAGCTGGCGATCGGCATTGTTGTCCGCTCCGACTTTGGGTCCCCAGATGTACAGATCGTTAGGACGCCATCCGAAACCAGTGTGCAGCTCATGGTCCATGATCGCCGCCATCGTCGAAGCATAGATCTCGCCGGGCACCGTCGGTTTGTCGGGCGGGAAAACCTGGTCGATGTCGTAGTTGAGAATATCGTGATGCTTCAGGCCGATATGAAGCGCGAGGTTGCCGCCAATCCAGATCAGAAGCAGGGCCGCAGCCCCATAAAGAAGTCGGTTCCGGTTCATCGCAAAGGAGCAGGCATCAAGCTGCGATTCTGCCGTACGGAACTATAACACGATTGCTACGATGCCGCGCGCAGTGGAACTACTGCGGCCCTCGCGTTCTTGAGTTCCTCGCGGCTCGTGCCCAACTGCTTGAGCAATGGAAACACCGCCCGCGTCAGGAACACGCGCGAACTGATCCCGCCGGCGCCAATTCGAAGGTGTTCGTGATAGCCCGGGAGCAAGCCGTCGCCGGGCATTTTGAAACGCGCGATCACGTACGCGAGGTCCGCCAGCGTGCCGACTCGATCTTCATCCATCTCGATTTCGATCATCGAACGGTAGAAGCCTGCGTGGGCGGCCTCATCGCGGCTTACCAGGAAGAAAATCGCCTCGAGCGGCGCGTCGCGTTCGAGTTCCGCGCGATCCTTCTGCGCGCGATACGCGAGATAGGTCGCCGATTCCTGCAGCGCTCCGTAGCAACTCATCTGGCGGCGCGTCGCAAAGGGAGCTTTCCACGAGCGCGAGAACACGTCCGTCTCCAAGGTGTCGAATTGCGCCTGCGTGCGCAGCCCCGAACGGATCAGGTATTCGCGGAACACCAGCCCGTGGCGCGATTCCTCGTAGCTCCACGCGTTCTGAAACCATGCGAGTCCGAACACGCCGCGCAACATCTGGTTACCCGCCGCAGTATAGTCCGGCAGCAACATCTCCTCGGCGCAATACGTCTCGATCCGAATCGCGCGCTCTTCGGAGTTCGCGCGGCGGGAAAGCTTGTCCCATGGCACATCTTCGAAGAGATTCCAGCGGCGCTTGCGCTCCGCAGTCTCGAAGAACTCCATGTACGCACGGTAGAATTTTTCTTTTGCAGTCATCAGGCAGGTGCAGTCATCAGGCGGGAACTACAAGCAAAAGGCTAGCACGCATGCGGTGCGGTGCCTAATTTGAAATGTCCCGTACAGGACAAATCGCAAAAATTGCGTCAGAAAATACTTAATAAACGTTTAGTTAACGATGCCGACTTAGCGACATCGGCAGGCGCGAGCAATGCGATGGTGGCGACTGGCTTGCCGCCTTCGGTCACATTGGCCGTTCCTATCTGCTGGCCCGCTTTGAGTGGCGCCGCGATCGACGACGGCAGATTGTAATCGACTTTGATCGCATTTTTCGCGTCGCCACGCTTTACGAACACTCCTGCGTCGCTGCCCCAAACCGGCTTGATACTGGCAGTATCGGCGTCGCTTATCGCAACCGATTGCGCGATTGACGCGCCTTTCTTGGCGATCGGATGCATCTCGTAATTGAGAAATCCCTGCGACAGCATCTCCGACGCTTCCTTGAAATTCGTCAGCTTGTGCTGACTGCCGAGCACCACCGCGACTAGCCTCAAATCATTGCGCTTTGCAGTGGCGACCACATTGAACCCCGCCTTGTCGTAAAATCCCGTCTTGAGCCCGTCGCATCCAGGATACGTCCGCACCATGTGATTGGTGTTGCGCAGGATGAAGGTTCCGGCGCGAAACGGCGCCGTGTCGATCGACGCCCATCGGATCACGTCGGGATATTTCAGCAGCTCGCGCGCGAGAATCGCCTGGTCGTAGGCGCTCGCGACGTCGGGCGACTCGCCCTTCGCCGGCGGCAGACCATTGGCCGAGTAGTAGTGCGAGTCCTTCATTCCGAGCGCGGCGGCCTGCTGGTTCATCATCACCACGAAAGCTTCCGTCGATCCCGCGATATACTCCGCCACCGCTACCGACGCGTCGTTGGCCGAATGCACGACGACCGCCTTCATCATCTCGTCGAGCGAGAACGTCTCGCCTTCTTTCAGATAGACCTGCGAGCCGCCCATCTCAGACGCCTTGGCCGATGTAGTGATGTTGTCGGTGAGCTTGAGCGATCCATCGTGGATTTTCTCGGCGACGATCAGCATGAGCATCATCTTGGCCAGCGACGCGGTCGGCCACGGTGCGTGATCGTTGGACTCGAAGATGACAGTACCGGTGACGGGCTCGAGTACGCACGCCTCGGAGTAAACACCCAGCGCTGCGCTCGACGCGCTGGCGTTGCTCTCCTCATCAGCGGCCTCAGCCTTGGCAACCGCATGATGTCGGCGAACGGCAAGGGCGGGGCGCGCCGACATCGCTGCCGCAAGCGCGATCGTCACGACGATCAATCCAAATTTTCGGCTAACGGAAATTCTGGCGACGGATTCGCCGGACGCTGAAAGACCTTTCATCACGCACCACCTCCACATCACATCGGAACAACAGGAGGATACTAGCCAACAACTCGCGTCGCGGCGAGTCTTTAGGCGAGAAATGCCTGATCAGAAACGGTCGGCGGTCCAGAACACGGAGCGCATATATGCGAAGATTTCGAACGCGCGCGCTGAAGCGGCTTCCGGAGCCATCGCGAACCGCCGCGCGAGTTTGTCAGGCGCAAGCACTCGCCACATGTAGTTGTTGTCGATGTGATGTGCGACCGGACATCCCGCATCACCCAGCGCTTTTTCGAGCGCGGGATCGTGCGCGCTATGCGTCACGAGTACGGAAGGCTCGGCGGGCTTCGATGCGCTGTGGAGCAGGGCGGCTCGCCGATGATCCCCGACGCTCCGAACGGTGACCGGCATGCCAGCCGCCGACTGGCCGAGGTACTTGAACGTCGCGATCATCGCCTCAACACTGTCGGGACCGTAGCCATACTCCATCACCATCGAGACGCCGTGGAACCGCGTGACGCGCGCGTACGCCGCGATTCGTCCGCCGTCGCGGCACACGATGAAGTATTCCTCGGAGCCTTCGCCGGGATGGAGTGGCTGATTGCCGGCGAACTTCAGGTTTGCACGCCAGGCTGAGTCGTCGCGGACGGCAGTGACATTGAAGCGACCGCTGTAGCTGCGATGAATCGCGGTAATCTCGCCGAGGTCGCGCTCAATTTCGAAGCTGTCGACGACGAAACGATCAGGCACGTCGAGCGATCCCGCCGCCGCCAGGATACTGAACTGGCGCTCGACCTCACGCCATCCGAACTGGTTGTAGAACGTGAGCCGTTCCGCGAACAGCAGCGACACCTCGAAGCCCTCGCGCATCATCGTATCGACGCTAAGCCGCATCAGCTCGGATGCGACGCCCTTGTGCCGATACTCCTTGAGCGTGAACACGGAACCGATGCCGCCCATCGGTACCGACTGCCCGTCAAGATTGATAGCGCGATCGAAAATCTGAACAGTCGAAACCAGTTGTCCGCCGTCGTGCGCCACCAGGCACAACGAATCGCGAAACCGCGGATCGAGATGATTGTACCGCTCGAAAAACGCGCGGTCCCCATACCATCGCGCAAGCAGATCGAGGACTTCGTCCCGCTCACTATGAAGCGCAGCCCGAACTTCCATAATTTCGGTTTGTAACTTACTTCAGCGGGCGCTGCTATAGGGAGCCGGTGTAGCTCTTCACCGATACATATCAAAATTTGGCTTTTTCACGAGTCCGAGGTTGAGACGGACTATCGCCTTGAGCCGTATAGGACTGAGCAGCGGACCCCTTGTCGCCTCTCTAATGACCTCCCAGTAGTCTCGCGTCGCTGGGTCGGTGAGAAGATTTTCGCCCTTTAGAATGCTTTGCTCGTATCCGGACGGAATCTGTCTTTCAAAGTGTCCAATCCGCCATCCTTGATCATACTTAGCGGGCAGCCTCGCCAGTAGGGGGTCGGCCAGCGCGCATGAATCAATGTAATGAGTGCCCGGGCCAGCATACAATGCGGCGGAGCCCAACAAGCCGCATTGCACGTTGACCGCGTTGATACCGTTCGCACGAGGCCATTCCGGTTGAGCGAAAAAATTACGCGTGGTCGTAAGAAGTCCGCGTCCAGGGAACATGAAGCCGCGCTCATCATTAATTCCCGACTGGTACATAGCTTGATCGAAGTACTTCGCGCCGCTCAGTATCGTAGCCGGCGCCGAAATCGCCCCGAGCCCCACGATGACCACCGCGACGATCGCTGTCTCAGTCTTTGACATTCGCGTGCGGGCGATAATTACGGCGGCTCCCAGCAGTGGTGCCGTCAAAAAGCGCCCGGTCATAAAGTCGCCTCCGATATTCACGACGTAGGCGAGGTAGAGAATTATTCCGGCCGCGATAGCCCTCGAAGCGAGCGATTGCCGGAGCGCGAGCAGGATCCCAAGTGCGGTTATCGAAAGCGTGATCGGGTCTCTCGAGAATGACTCAAACAGATAGACTAGCCCCTGCCTGGTAATCTCTGCCGCAGGAATGCCGCTCCCGAGTTTGGCATACGCCGTGTTGGGGAATGGCGCCCCGTAGTAGAAAAGACTGAAGAACGTCCACACCAGTTCGGGCGAGATCGCTGCCAGGATCAACTTGGCTGTCTCCCTCAGACTGATGTGCGATGTCCACAACAACACCAGGGAAAACGGGAATATCAGCAACACCAAGTCCGGTCTGCTCAAATAGATCAGCGCAAAAACGCCAAGACAATTTCGCAGTGAGCGGGCGTCCCTCCGGCTCGATTCAAGGTACTTGAAACCCAGAATCAGCCCGAGCATCAAAATGAAGTGCGACAGGGGATTCTCGAGTCCGGACGTTGAATAGTCTACGAACGCCTTCGAAAGTAGAAGAGTCGTCCCGGCCAACATCCCCGGCCAGAAGCTTGTCGCCAGCCGCGTCGTCAATAGCCACCACGTGACTAACGACAAGAAAATTGACAACGCGAAGGTCGCCGCGAACACGTTTCCGAGCAAGAGCGTGAAGACCGAGATTAGAATGAACCAGAGAGGATGAGTGAACGCTTGAACGCGCTCGTCAATGTTAAACGTCGGTCCGTAACCGTGGATGAAATTCATCACGCAGCGGAGCGTGATCTCTGCATCGTCAGACATCCACGCGGTCCTGACCAGAACGGCAAAAACGAGTGCCAGCAGCGCGAGATGCGCTGCGACCTTGTCTCTGCGCTCCGCGAGGCGCAAGTCAACGAAGCCGGGTACCGAGTCAGCCCGAACTTCCATCCTTAGCGCAAGTCTAGATGAACCGAGGTTGGTGAGCCGCCGCGATTCACCGTGAGGTCGATCGCTGACGCCGTCTTCACTGCCTGGATCAGGCCCATCGCCTGCATCGGGTTGGTCACGGGCTGTCCGTCAATCGAAGTAAGCAGATCGCCGTCCTGCAGGCCGAGTTGTTGGAAGACTGAGCCCGGCTCAACCTGGGAGATCGAGAAGCCGTCGGTCTTGCCGTTGACGAAATGCGGCAGCGCGCGCATCTGCGAGAAAAACTGCGCAGGATTTTCCATCGTCTGCTGAACTTCGGCGCGACTGACTTCGAATTTTCCGGGCCCGAGTTTTTTCAGCTCGATTTTGCTGCTGCTGTTATCGTCGCTGCTGTCGTCGTCGCTGTTATCGTCGTCGCCGGACGCAGTAGCCGGACGTCTCATCCTTTGCAGCTTGCGCCGCATCGCGGCGGGAAGTCCTCGGAGCATCGGCCCTCGTATGGCGCCCGGGCCACCCAATTGCGAAGGCGGCACTTCAGGTAGGTCGGAAGTAGGAATCTCAATTGCGACGCGATGCCCGCCGCGGTCGATCACCGCCCGGTTGGTCTCGACGCCAACCAGCTTGCCCGCGTCCGGGATGTCTTCTCCCACCTGGTAGAGCGTTTCGTTGCCGGCCGGATCTTCGATTATCGCGTACGGTTTCGATCTGCTCGCCAGCGAAGTGCCGATCAGCTTGATGTTAAGATCGGCTTCAGGCACCGGCGCCGGCCCGCTCTCCTGCGGAGTCTCATTGAAAATATCCCGCTTCACGATCAAGTCGTAAGAGGCGCGGTTCCGTACACCGGTTGTGGAGTTCCGCGCGGAGATCGGGGCCGCATTGTCGGGCTCGTTTGCAACCCTGCGCACGATGATGTCGCGCACGCACATCGCCGAAACGATCGCCAGCATCGCAATCAAAACGAAGTTCAGTATCGTGACGTGAATCTGTGAGAATCTGAGTTGCATTACAGGATCGGCTCAGCCCCGTATGCGCATCCTTTGACTAGACGGTCGACGTCGTAGTTCCATTCACCCTTCCAGCGGCTGATCACAAAACTCGCCTGGCTGTGTCCGCTGCGCACCAGGTCCATCAGCCGCAGCAGGTAGATGCTCTCATCCTGGCCGCTTTTGTTCAACGCCCGCTGCCGCTCGAGCCCCTTGGCCGCGATCTGCATCAGCTCGTAGCCCAGCTCCTGCAGTTTAATTTTTCCCGCGCGAGCGTCAAGCCCGTTCTTATGCGCGGCGTCGGTGATTTCGCGCCGCTCGCGATAGCTCCATCGCTTCACGAGGTCCCACGCCCCCGCGATGCAATCGTCGTCGTACAGCGTCCCCTTGAGCAGCGCGGGCAGCGCGAGCATGAACTGCGGCGGCTGGCTGTCGGCGGTGCGAATCTCGACGTATTTCTTCAGCCGGACTTCGGTAAAAATCGTGGTCAGATGATTGGTCCAGTCGTCGACCGTCGCGCGCTCGCGTCCATGACCGCGCTCGAGATATTGCCGAAACGTCAGTCCCGGCGGTTGCGTGAGATCGATGTACTCATGGTTGCGAATCAGGAAGTACATCGGCACGTCGAGCGCGAACTCGGCGTAATCCTCGAACGAACAATCGGGGCGGAACACGAACTCCGGAACCCCGCTGCGTTCGTTGTCGGTATCGGTCCAGATATGTCCGCGAAAGCTGTGATAGCCGTTCAGGCCGCCGTCGCTCAGCGGCGAGTTCGCGAAAATCGCGTATAGCAGCGGCACGATCCCCATGCTGACGCGCAACTTGCGCATCGCATCGCGCTCGTCGCTGTAGTCCAGGTTCGCTTGCACGCCCGCCGTCTGCTTCATCATGCGCTGGCCGAGTTTCCCCTTGCGCGCCATGTACGGATACATGATGTGGTAGCGGGCCTTCGGCAGCAGCTCGATCTGGTCGATACGGCTGACCGGTTGCATCCCCAGCCCAAGCACCGACGCGCCGATTTGCCCCGTCACTTCGATCAGCTGTTGTACATGCGTCGCGAACTCGTCGTAGGCGCAGTGGATACTGTCGCACTGCTCGCCGGACAGCTCGATCTGACCGCCCGGCTCAAGTGTGATTGCGGAGCGCTCGCTCTTGAGCGCCAGGATATGCCCGTGCTCGTCTTCGGGCTCGAAGCCGTAGTCATCGGCCATCCGGCGCAGCAGGTCCTCGACTCCGCCGACGCCGGAGTAGGGTATCGCAGTACCGTCAGAATTGCGGACAACGACCTTCTCGTACTCGCTGCCGACCCGCCACTGCGCCCGCGGCTTGCCGCCTTCCTCGAAATACCGGATGAGGTCGTCCTTCTTTTCAAGCAATTCACTCATGAATCAACCCCAATCGCGACTTCCCTGAAAAGAGGGTGCGGCAAGCGCGCCTATAATGGCCCTGCCAAACATGCGAGGCAAGCACATTCAACAACGCGCTCGGCAACATCCCTTCATTATATACTCGATCGACTTTCCAATCCGCCGCACATTCGGAATCACCCAGAATTACATATAAGGTCGCATCGAGTAGTCAATGAAACTTGAAGATCTCCCCTTCCGCGACGAAAGCGTGAGCGCCCCCGAACCGCCAATCGGCGGCGACGCCCCCGCGATGCAATGGGAGGTCCTCTCCTATTTCGCGATCCTCAATATGGCGATCGGATTAGGTGGGCCGCTGGGTATCGCCTCAATTCCGATTAGCTATTTCCTGAAAGACAGCCTTCATCTCTCTCCGGTGCGGCTCGCAATCTTCCTCGCGCTTGCCTCGATTCCCGTATGCGGCGGATTCGCGTTCGGCTTCGTCCGCGACCGATGGCGCAGCGCAAAATGGGGCGATCGCCAATACCTGCTGGTTTGCGCAGTGGTCGCCGCGGGTGGGTACCTGTGGTTAGCCACTTCGACGATTGACTATTACAAGTTGCTATCGCTCGTGTTCATCGTCGTCTCCGTGTACGTAATGATTTTCGCGTCGGCGCAAGCGCTGATGACCGGCGTCGCGCAAGCGTACGGAATGACCGGGCGCCTGAGCGTCGTTTTCAGCTTCGGCTACTTCACCCCTGCGGTTATATCCGCCCTGGCCGGTGGATGGCTGGTCGCGCATGCGTCCGTGCGCGGTACCTTCCTCATCGCGGCCGCCCTGACGCTAGTCATCGTGATGCAGGCCTTCTGGCGACTCGACGCCGCGACCGAATTCGAAAGCTCGCTCGTGCCTCGTGAAAACGGCTTTGCCGCGATACGCCGGCTTTTTCGCCATCGGCCACTATGGCCGGCCGCCGCGATCTATTTCCTCTGGAACTTCAGTCCGGGATGGGGCACGCCGATGTTCTATCACCTGACGGAGCACGTGCGGATTTCCAGCGAACTGTTCGGCACCTTCACCGCGCTGCAATCTTTGTTCTTCCTGCCCACCACCCTGTTATATGGCTACCTATGCGTCCGAGCCCCGCTATCGCGCCTGCTGTGGTGGGGGACGATAGTCGCGATCCTCCAAGGCCCAATCATGTTCCTGGCCCTGGGCCCTACGAGCACAATCGTTGTCGCAATCCTGTACGGCCTCTTCGGCGGCTTCGCCACCGCCGCATACATCGATTTGATAATGCGCGCGTGCCCCAAGGGCTTGGAAGGAACCGCGATGATGGTAGCCAACACCTCAATGTTCGCCGTCGCCGGCAACGCCGGCAACCTCCTCGGTAGCTGGATCTATTCCAAGGGCGGCTTCGCCTCAGCCGTGATCATCACAACCCTGGCCACCGCCCTGATAGTCCCCGTCCTCCGCGCAATCCCCCCCGAACTAATATCAACCCGCGACGGCGAACGAATCGAACCCACCGAGTGAGGACCGTCCCCACTGGCCGGCGTGATGTTGTACCAAAGTACAATATCGAGCCCTCTCAGGATCAACGAATCTCTAAAAACGCACTGAATTAAAATGCCAGTAGTGGGAGTACCTTCTTATGCTCAAGTGGATCAGTAGACGTCTCGCGATCGCACTCTTGATCGCCGCAGTCATCGGCTCGGTGTTCGCACGCGCCGCATTCGCCGGCGACAAGCCCAATATCCTCGTCATCATGGCCGACGACATCGGCTACTGGAACATCAGCGCCTACAATCGCGGCATGATGGGCTATCGCACGCCCAACATCGATCGTATCGCCAACGAAGGCGCGATTTTCACCGACTACTACGGCCAACAATCCTGCACCGCTGGCCGCGCTGCTTTCATTACCGGCCAGAGCCCGATGCGTACCGGTCTGCTGAAAGTGGGTCTGCCGGGAGCGAAAGAGGGCCTATCAGATAAGGATCCGACGCTTGCGAATCTGCTCAAGCCGCTCGGCTACATGACCGCACAGTTCGGCAAGAACCATCTCGGCGATCGCAACGAGTTTCTGCCCACGGTTCACGGCTTCGACGAATTCTTCGGCAACCTCTACCATCTCAACGCCGAGGACGAACCGGAGCATCCCGACTATCCCAAGAATACCGAATTCAAGCTGCGCTTCGGCCCGCGCGGCGTATTGCGATGCACCGCGACCACCACAGAGACTCCCGGGGAAGATCCGCGCTTCGGCAAATGGGGCAAGCAAAACTGCACGGACACCGGGCCTCTCACCATGAAGCGTATGGAAACGGTGGACGACGAGTTCCTCAAAGCCACCATCGACTTCATCGACCGCGCGAACACTCAAAAGAAACCGTTCTTCGCCTGGTTCAATTCGAGTCGAATGCACATCTGGACTCGCCTCAAACCTGAGTCTCAGGGCAAGACCGGTCTCGGCGTGTATCCCGACGGGATGGTCGAGCATGACGGCCAGGTCGGCGAGCTCCTGAAGAAGCTCGACGATCTCGGCATTGCCAACAACACGATCGTTATCTACACGACAGACAACGGCGCCGAGACCTTCACCTGGCCCGACGGTGGCACGACGCCATTTCGCGGCGAGAAGAACACCAACTGGGAGGGTAGCTATCGCGTGCCCGCGATGGTGCGATGGCCCGGCGTCGTCAAACCTCTCACTGAAATAAACGACATCTTTTCGGCTGAAGACTGGGTACAAACTCTCGTCGCTGCGGCTGGCGATCCCGACGTCCAGAACGAACTGCTGCAAGGCAAGGCCATAGGTGACAAGACCTACAAGGTGCACCTCGACGGCTACGACCAGCGCGACCTGCTTGCCGGCAAGGCTCCCGACCAGCGCCACGAATTTTATTACTGGACCGATGACGGCGACCTGGCTGGCCTCCGCTACGACCAATACAAGGCGGTGTTCATGGAGCAATCAGCGGAGGGCCTGGAAGTCTGGATGCAACCTCTGGTCAAGCTGCGTGCGCCCAAGCTGTTCAACCTGCGTTCCGATCCGTTCGAGCGCGCCGAACACGAGGCGGGTGATTACGACAAATGGTTCATCGAGCATTTGTTCGTGATGGTCCCCGCACAGACCATCGTCGGCCGTTTCATCGCCACGTTCCGCGACTTCCCGCCGCGCCAGAAGCCAGGCAGCTTCTCAGTCGGCGAAGCTTTGCAAATGCTGACAAAGCCCCAAAGCAGCGACTAGAACTGACAACAGGCGACGCGCCCGCGAACGAGCCAGCGTCTCGTTCGGCTGGCTGCTGGAGGATCGAATTGTGAAGATGAAAAAACTGGTTCTGATTCTCGGAGTTAGCCTGTGTCTGGGTATCGCAGCGAGGGCGCTTCCCGCCTGCGCGCAACAAATCGATCGCACCCAACTGCCAATTCCGGACACGCAGTACAAGTATCCCGGCAAAATTCCGCTCGACGCGCGCGATGCAAAGTTTCCTCCGATCGAACCGCTCCGGCCGCCCAAGGATGCGCCCAACGTAGTCGTAATTCTGCTCGATGATATCGGCTTTGGCGCGCCCAGTACGTTCGGCGGCGGCGTCAACATGCCGAGATTGGACGCGCTCGCGAAGCAGGGGCTGCGCTACACCCAGTTCCACACCGCGGCCCTCTGCTCGCCGACCCGTCAGGCGCTACTCACCGGGCGCAACCATCATTCGGTGGGCTTGGGATCGATTACCGAACTCGCCACCAGCGCCCCCGGATATAACTCATTGCGACCCAATCAAGCAGCTACCGTAGCTGAAATCCTCAAGTTGAACGGTTACAGCACCGCCGCCTTCGGCAAAATGCATCAGACGCCGGTTTGGGAGGTCAGCGTTTCAGGACCATTTACACACTGGCCGACTGGCGACGGATTCGAGAAGTTCTACGGATTCCTTGGCGGTGAGACGAACCAGTGGGCGCCGTTGATCTACGAGGGCACCACCGTCGTCGAGCCGGCGCACACGCCCGGCTACAACTTCATGACCGACATGACCGACCAGGCGATCTCGTGGGTTCGTTTTCAACATACTATGACGCCCGATAAACCCTTCTTCGTCTATTTTGCGCCGGGCGCGCTTCATGCGCCGCATCACACCCCGAAGGAATGGCGCGATAAGTACCTGGGCAAATTCGACGAAGGATGGGACAAGTACCGGGAGGAGACGCTTGCACGACAGAAGCAGCTCGGCGTTGTGCCGCAAAACACCCAGCTCGCTCCGTGGGCGCCCGGCGTCAAGCACTGGGATGATCTCACTCCCGATGAGAAGCGCGTCGCTGCGCGCCTGATGGAGAACTACGCCGGCTTTGGTGAATACACTGACCACGAAGTTGGCAGACTGCTCGACAGCCTCAAAGATATCGGGGTATCCGACAATACCGTCGTCATTTATATCGCCGGCGACAACGGGATGAGCTCCGAGGGCGGGCTCGCTGGCACGCTCAACGAGATGGCAACACTCAACGGGGTTCCCGACACGACGGAGAACGTCGTAAAGCACCTCGACGAGATCGGCGGCCCCATGACGTTTCCACATATCCCTGTCGGATGGGCTCTCGCGGGCGACACGCCTTTCCAATGGACCAAGCAGGTCGCTTCACACTACGGCGGCACGCGCAACGGGATGGTCATCTCGTGGCCCGCGCGCGTCAAGGATGCGGGCGGCATCCGAACCCAGTGGCATCACGTGATCGATGTCACACCTACCATCCTGGAGGCAGCGAAATTGCCGCAGCCGAAAACGGTTGACGGCATCAAGCAGAAGCCGATGGAAGGCGTGAGCATGGTCTATACGTTCGCCGACGCCAAGGTGCCGACCCGACACACTACTCAATACTTCGAGATGTTCGGCAATCGCGGCATCTATTCCAACGGCTGGACCGCGGTCACCAAACATCGCACGCCGTGGGAAACCGGGATAGTCAAGCTGCCGAAATTCACCGAAGACAAATGGGAGCTCTACAATACCAACGACGATTTCAGCCAGTCGCAGGACCTCGCGGCGAAATACCCGGACAAGCTGAAGGACCTACAGCAACTGTTCCTGGCGCAGGCTGAGAAATACGACGCGCTGCCGTTGGACGACCGCGCGGTGGAACGCGCGGTTCCCCAGTTGGCGGGCCGGCCATCACTGATGGGCGACCGCACGTCGCTGACACTGTACCCCGGAATGGTCGCGATAATGGAAAACGCGACACTCGACATCAAGAATCGCTCACACACAATCACCGCCCAGGTCGAGATACCTACCGAAGGCGCGGAGGGCGTGATTCTTGCCCAAGGTGGCCGGTTCGCGGGCTGGAGCCTTTACATGAAGGACGGCAAACTCAAATACTGCTACAACTGGTTTAACAAGGAGCGCTACACGATCGAGTCGCCAAACCGCGTTCCCGCAGGCAAGGCCACGCTGCGCTTCGATTTCGCTTACGACGGCGCAGGAGTGGGTAAGGGCGGGACCGGGCGTCTCTACGTGAATGGTGAAAAGGTGGCCGAGGGCAGAATCGAGAATACTGTCCCGTACATCTTTTCCGCTGATGAGACCGAAGACGTTGGCGAAGACCTCGCGACGCCGGTGACCGAGGACTACAAAGAAGGCGACAACAAATTCACCGGCACGATCGATAAGGTGACGATCGCCGTGACACCTCCCCCAGCTCAGGCCGTGAAAGACGAAGAGCGCGGCGCCGCCATCTTCCAGGAGGGCGTCGAGTGAGCAGCCGTAACTTAAAGCGTCAACACATGCGGGTAATTGCCTTGACTGCCGCCCTTGGCTTCGTTGTGGTCGCGAATGCCTTCGCGCAAACCCCTCCGAGCCCGGCACCAGCCGCGCAAGCCACCATTACGCCACCGACAGTTGACAACGCGACCGAGGTCAACAAGGAACTCTCGAATCCGATATCCAGCATCTGGGCACTCCAGATTCAGGAGAACACCTTCTTCATCCATCCAGGTATCGAGGACAAGTCGAGCCGCAATGCTGTAAACGTCCAGTTCCAGCCGGTGCTGCCGCTGGCCCTGACCGACGATTGGAACTTGATCACCCGGCCCGTATTTCAGCTCGTCAACTCAGTTCCCGTGCCGACCCGGACGGGTCGCATTTATCAAGCGACAGGTTTCGGAGACACAATCCTGGCGACGCTTCTGTCGCCGAGCCCGAAATTGGCGGGACCCTGGCTCCTTGGCGCCGGACCTACCTTCATCTTTCCCACCGCGACTACGACAAATGTCGGCCAGAAAAAGTGGCAACTCGGGCCCGGCGGGGTTTTTGGCTACCTGGGTGAGCACTACATCGTCGGCGTATTTCCGCAGCAGTGGTTCTCGGTTGGTGGAAACGGCTCGAAGCAGACCAGCCAGATGAACGTGCAATACTTCGCGGCGTACTTCCTGCCTCACGGTTGGGCCGTTGGCACTTCACCGAACGTGTTGATCAACTGGTATGCGAGCGACGGGAACAAGGTGACCTTTCCAATCGGCCTCAACGTGTCGAAGGTGCAAAAGCTCGGTATCCTGCCGGTGAAGTTCCAGGTCCAGGGGCAATACATGCCGGTCAACCCCGCGCTCTTCGGCCAGCGCTGGAACATCCAGGTCGCGATCACTCCAGTCATTCCGAAGCTGATTAAAGAAAACATCCTCGAAGGCTGGTAACTGAGATCCAAGCGCGGCGCGATTATCGCTCTTCTCCTTCCCGCGTAACGCTCAAGGTTTAGGGGATGAACTGTTCAGCCTGCCCGCGCCGCCCCCAACGTGGCGCGGCCAGCCTTATCCGGTGCGCCGCTGTGACGTCTATTCGATGAGTCGCCCGTGATCTAAGCCAAAGCCTTATTGTGAGAAGATGGTTTTCGGACGGTGACGCGGATAAGGTGTCGCCACTGACCGCCCTCTGCCGGTCCAGCGAATAACGAAGCGACCGAAAGCGCAGATGATTTGCGTACCGAAAAAGGACAACGCTTCATGCCGGGTCCAAATGGACCGAAAATGTGGCCGTCGAATAGTGCGTTTGATCCTGATTTCAGGTTACGTGTTCAAAAGAACAGGTAATGCAATGAAAGTCTTCTCTTTCCTGGTCGGATTGGCAACGTTGCTTACTCTCCAACCCCTCAACGCGGCCGCGCAGCAGGCGCCCCCTGCCAATGCTGGGTTTTCCTTCGCGGTGTACGGGGACTCGCGGTCGATGATGTACCTGCCGTACAGATCGGACCAGGAGGCGGAGGCTCGCCAAGTGATGGCCGAAGTGTTTGAACTGGTGCTTCCTCCGGACCGCGCGAAGGAACTAGTCAAAAAATATGTCAAGCTAATCTATGACCCCGGCACCCACGAGCTCGCGCAAATGGTCATGCCGTTTATTACCATGAGCGAAGTCACCACCCTGACATTTGACAAAGGCTGGGTCACAAAGGCTTCGGTCGAGGATGTAAAACTCCTTCCTGGCGTGCACCGGACTATGTATGAGATTTCGGGCGGCGAATGGGTCGCCCGCGAACTCGTGCAAGATATCATTAGTGGGCGCGCAAAGTTCATTCTCAGTACCGGGGACCTGGTCTGGTCGGGTGCGCAGGGCTCCAAGCCTTCCGAAAACCCTTACTGGATGCAGGTGAACGACGAGTTGAAGCAATTGCCGGCGCCGGATGACCAGATGCGCGCCGCAGGCCTCGGAGGTCGTGTGTTTACCGCCGTCGGCAATCACGAAGTGATGGACGACCCCGACGCGGAAGGCGTATTGAGTCTCTTTCCCTATTTGAAGCAGTTTGGCGTTTCAGACAAAAATCTCATCTACAAGTTTGACTACAACGGTGCACGCTTCATCTTCCTGTGGACGGGCAAGTACAACGAGCACTCGCCCACGGCCTGGGGTGCCACACGGCCTACCTATGAAGAACAGATGAAACAGTTAGCTGTATGGTTGGATGAGGCTAAGGCCGCGGGCACCCGCAAGGTGTTCATCGCCTTCCACAACCCGGTCTTTTGCCGCTCCGGGTTCGGCGCCGTCCCCGACGCGCAGAATCCCCACAAGCTTCTTGCGTCCTATGCCAAGGACATGGACATCGTAGTCTTCAACGGGCACGTCCACACGACCGAGATTTACGATGTGGACGGCGTAAAGTATCTGCTACTAGGAGGCGGCGGTGCAGAACAGGACCCAATTCTCCCCGGCCGTACGAGCATCAAGGTGCCTGCCGACTATCCGCCCAATCTCTACCAGAAGGGCGAGCCCCCCAAGGAGGAGTACAACTATCTCCTCGTGGATGTCGCACCCGGCCAGCCCACGAAGTTCACGCTAAATCGCCTTCGGCCAGAGTCGGCCAAACCGTTCGAGAGCGTGGAGTTATTTAGCGACGCCAAATGAGGTGTCCCTGCGAAAATTCCATCTGAACCATAAAGTTCGGAACCGGAATCATCAGTACCTGGCGGCGATTGTTCTGGGGCTGCTGGTCGCCTCAGCCAAAGGTTCCTACGATACGCAGAAAAACGAGATCACCGAGATGTCTGTACGGATTGTGCTCCTCGATCGCGTTCTCGCTCACTACGACCCGGAATCCGCCACCGCGCGCGATCTCCTTCGGCGCTCAGTAGCGGACATGGTCGACCGGACTTGGCCGCAGGACCGATCTCAACACGGTCGATTGGAACCGGCCGCTCCCCCAAGACCGAAGCGGACAACGATGCGATCCAGATGCTTTCACCCAAAAGCGACGCGGGATGAACTGTTCAGCCTGCCCGCGCCGCCCCCGACGTGCTATTTCTATGCGATCTGCTATGGACAACACTCGTAGATGTCCGAACCCGCTCGACGCACTTCATCTTTGGCGGTTCGACCCAAGTTGGGGCCAGTCAGCTTTCCGGAAAACTGATTTTGACGGAACGAAGCTACCGATGGTAGTGCTCCACCATCAGACCACCACTAATGGTATAAATCGCCTCTTTCCGGCGAAATGATCTATCCGGAATCTGCCTAGATTTTGACAATAATGAACCCCTTTTCCAACTTTTCTGCCTCTTCTCTATTGAGAATCAGGAATTCGCGATGCCTCAACTGATTCTTGCCATCGACCAGGGAACTACCGGCACTACCGTCTTCGTCGTCGATGCACACGGGCGGATTCGTGGGCGCGCTTATGCCGAAATTCGCCAGTTCTATCCGAAGCCCGGATGGGTCGAGCATGACCCCGAAGAAATCTACCGGTCGGTCGTCACGCTATCGAAGAAAGCTATATTGGCAGCGAAGGCGTCTACCTCCGCGATCGCTGGAATCGGAATCACCAATCAGCGCGAGACGTTCGTGGTGTGGGAGCGGCGCAGCGGAAGCCCCGTCTATCGCGCGATCGTTTGGCAATGCCGCCGCAGCGCCGCTATCTGCGACGCGCTGCGCGATCGCGAGCCTGAGGTCGCACAGCGCACCGGACTGCTCATCGATCCCTATTTCTCGGGCACCAAGCTCAAGTGGCTGCTCGACCAGAAACCGGAACTGCGCGAGCGCGGCGCGCGCGGCGAGTTGTGCTTCGGCAATATCGATACCTGGCTCGTGCATAAACTGTCGCGCGGCGCGGAGTTCGTGACCGACTACACCAATGCGTCGCGCACGATGTTGTTCAACCTCGCCCGACGCGAATGGGACGACGAGATGCTCGCGATGCTCGGGGTTCCGCGCGAGATGCTGCCGCGCGCCGTGAGTTCGCGCGGTCCGCTCGCCAAGACGGCGCCGGGCACAATCGCACCGCATGCGATTCCGATCGCGGCGGTGATCGGCGATCAGCAATCTGCGCTGTACGGGCAGGGCGCCGTCGCCGCCGGCGACTCGAAGGCGACCTACGGCACGGGCGCGTTCCTGCTGATGAACACCGGCGACAAGATGGTGCCGTCGAAGAATCGATTGCTCACGACTTCCGCGCTCGGTCCTGCCGGCGAGCCTGCGTATGCGCTCGAGGGCTCGGTGTTTATTGCGGGTGCCGCCGTGCAATGGCTTCGCGACGGCCTCAAGCTGGTGCGCAAGGCCGCCGACACCTACGCCGAGGCGCGCGCCAGTCTTGCGAAAAATAAAGATCGCACGCAGCCTTACGTGGTGCCGGCGTTCGTCGGACTGGGCGCGCCGCATTGGGACGCCAACGCGCGCGGCGCGATCGTCGGAATCACGCGCGGCACCACCCGCGCCGATATCGTGCGCGCGACGCTCGACAGTATCGCCTACCAGGTGCGCGACGTGATCGTTGCGATGGAATCCGACACCGGCCATCCGATGAGCGAGCTGCGCGCCGACGGCGGCGCCACCGCGAATCGCTACCTCATGCAGTTCCAGGCGGATATCCTTGGCAAGCCGGTGCGCCGCGCGAAGGTAGCGGAGACCACCGCGATGGGCGCGGCGATGCTCGCGGGCCTGGCTGTAGGAATCTGGAAGTCGCCGGATGAAATGCTCGCGATCTTGAAAGGTGCGGACGTGTTCAAGCCGAAAATGCAAATTGCCGAGCGTGAACGATTGCTCGCCGGATGGCATGATGCGGTCTCGCGCACGCTCACGCGCCTGAATTGAATCGAGGAATCGAACACCATGCCTGAAAATGGAAAACCCTACGTCACCGCGCTCTACCCCGAGCAGCACGACCAGGCCGCGGTCTCGCTCGGCCGCGCCTTCATCAACGATCCGACCTTCAAGGCGATAATCCCGGACATCACCGATCCGGTCGAGCGCGCCACGCGTTTGGCGGACCTGTTCCGCGGGATGCTCGCGATAGAGCGCCGCTCGGGACAGCCCGTGTTCGGCGTCGTCGATGACAACGGACGCGTCGTTGCGGCCGCGATGACCGAAGGCATCGGGCATGCCGGCGCGCTCGGTTTAGTCGCCACCGGACTTGGACAGATGCCGCGAATGATCCGCGCGCTCGGCTTGGGCGGCCTCTGGCGCGGGCTGAACCTGGTCAGCGTACTCTCTGAGAATCATCCCAAAGAGCCGCATCTATACCTGCAAGTGCTCGGATGCGATCCGCCATTCCAGGGCAAAGGCTACGGCAAGGCGCTGGTGGATAGGCTCGCACTCGAAGCAAAGGCGCGTCCGGAGATAGCGGGCGTGTACCTCGAGACCATGACCGAAGCCAACGTCGCGTTCTACAGTTCAAGGGGCTACGAAATCTTAGGCGAGCTTCATCCGCTAGGTGTCAGAACGTGGCGGATGTACCAGCGCAAGCGTTAGTTCATGGTGCGCGGGTGTATCGCCGTCACGCGCAGGCCTTTGGAGGTCCATCCGACGTCGAAGCCGACGATATCGCCTTCGCGAATCAGATCGATTCCAGGCATCGTGCCGCCGATTCGCGCGCCCGCGACGGCCACGAACGGAAACTCAAACGGGATCTCTTTGCCGCTATGCGATCGCACTACGCCGCGGCCTCGCGCGCGGTCGAGTTTGAGAATCATCCCTTGGTAGAAGTTTCCTGGAAAGCGCTCGCTGTCAAATTCGTTTTCGTCCGCCACAACCCTAAGGAAGTAGCATCCCCGGGACGTGCGGAAAAGCGGCAGCGCTCAGGAACCCGACTTGTAGTCGATCACCTTGGTGACCGATTCGGCCAGCATCTTACCACCGACGCTCTTTTTCACTTCTTCCCTGACCAGCCCGCCGGGCACGTCATCCGACAGCCAGTCTTTCGAGGTGGAGACCTCGTTGCCGGTCTTGACCGAGGTCTGGACCCAGTGAGTCTTGATCTTGTTGCCCATCACGACGACGTCTTCGTCGCCTTCGGTTTGCTTGACGGTTTCCGGCTTCGCAGGCTTTTCCATCAGAGAATCGTCCGAGTGGCTGATCTCGTCGTTGGCGTAGAGCGTCACCTTGTCAGGCGGCATTTCGGTTTCGCTGCCCTCGTCGAGATCGATCCTGGTCTCCTCGAGGACGGCTTTGTCTTTGTCGAGACTCATCAGCTTGGTGCTGATGCGCATGACGGCGCCGCCGGGCGGATGAGCCATCGCTTCCACGACGCCGACATTGTTCTCGTGATGTTCGACTATTTTTCGTTCAAGCGTAACGTAGGTGCCGGGCTTGAAGTGAGTCCATTGCTGATATTCGGGATTAGCCGGCGCCGGAGGATGCGAATCGTCGGCCGCCATGAGAAAAAGGCTTGCGCCAAGAAGAGTCGAGCCCAGGACTGCCGCGGAAAGTGTTGGCCGGAACCTCATGGTAAGATCTCCTGCGCGACTTAGGCAGTCGCCGTGAGAAGGAGTTAGTGTAGCCGCGCAAGAAAATCCTACTGAGAGAGAATTGCCGATGTCAACCGTAACCGAATCAAATCGATCTCGTACAGCGCTTCAAAGTGCGACGCTCAGTTGACATCTGAGTTCAGGAATCGTTAGATCGCCATGCTAGCAAGGATTTCGACGGAAGCGATAAACCCGCGAGTGAGTTTTCCAGAAGGAGCAACCTGTGGAACCCGACAAGGCCGCCATCCGGAAAAAGCTTAAGGAACGGATTCGCACGATCGTTACCACGAGCGCCAGTACTGTCGTGCTCGCGACAACGATACTGAGTGCGATTCCCGCCGACGCCAACATCGCGGACACCAACCCCGCGGATACTCTCCAGAATCGCGTCGAGAAAGTTCGCCCCCAGGCTCAGGACGCGAACGCGAATCTGCTGCAGCAGGGTGATTCGAAAATCCAGCTGGCGTGGTGGCGCAATTGGCGCAACGGTGGATGGCGCGGATGGGGCTGGCCGAACTGGCACAACTGGCGTAACTGGCGCAATTGGTAGTTTCAGTGAGAGACGCCCGGGCGTTGAAATCCGACCTGCGCCGCGCCGCCACGAGCACTATTCAAGATGGCTGCGGGCAATAGATGGCGAATCGCCGGGCCGCTCGAGCTACTCGTCCTGCAACCGACTCCGTTCTGCAATCTCGATTGCACATATTGCTATCTTCCTGACCGCGATTCGAAGCGCAGGATGTCCGACGCGACCCTGAATCGCGTCTTTCAATTCGTCTTCTCGAGCGGAATCGTCGAACAGGGCTTCACCGTGGTGTGGCACGCGGGCGAGCCGATGGTGCTGCCGGTCGGGTACTACGAACGCGCGATTGAAATTGGCGGCGACCACAATCCCGGCGGCGTGCAGGTCCGACATTCGTTCCAGACCAATGGCGTGCTGATCGACGACGCGTGGTGCAATTTTTTTAAAAGGCATCAGGTCAACGTCGGCGTCAGTGTTGACGGGCCGGCGTTTCTTCACGACCGCAATCGAAAAACGCGCAAGGGCGCCGGAACTCAGCATCGGGTGATGGAAGGCATCCGAAAACTGAAGAACAACGAGGTGCCGTTCCACGTTATCTCGGTGCTCACGGGAGAATCACTCGATTACGCCGACGAGCTGTACGATTTCTACGTCGAGAACGAGATCCGGGAAGTCGCATTCAACATCGAGGAAGTCGAGGGACCGCATGCTACGTCGAGTCTGGGCGTGATAGGGGTCGAGGATCGCTTTCGCCGGTTTATCGGACGATTTTTCGACCTCGTCGCGCGCGACGACTTAGCTATCAGCGTGCGCGAGTTCGACTCGATGGTGCCGATGATTCTTGGCGGCGATCACAAAGAGGATTTCCCGCCGACCCAGGAAAATGCGCCTTGCGCTATACTCAGTGTGGATTGCGAGGGTAACTTCACTACCTACTCGCCGGAGCTGCTCGGACTCAAGAGTAGTCAGTACGGTGATTTCGCTATAGGCAATGTAAACACCGATACTCTCGCGTCCGCGATCAATGGCGAGAAATTCCGAAATATGAGTAATGACATCGCTCGCGGACTGAGTAAGTGCCGCGATACATGTGAGTATTATAGTTTGTGCGGAGGCGGAGCGCCGGTGAACAAGTATTTCGAGAATGGATCGTTCGATTCGAGCGAGACCATGTTTTGCCGGCTCAACCGCAAAGTAATCGTCGATGTGATCGTCGCGAAACTACGACATCCGATTGGGGTTGCGACCGACGCCGCCTGACTCAGTGAAAATTCGTCACGCGCCGCGGTACCAGGGCCGGCTAACACTTGCCGAACGGGTGCGGGTCTTCCGCTCCACCGGATGGCGAGCCGCTAAAGCTGACGAACTGGCAGTGATGTGCGCTGACGACGGCGACCTTGCTGTGATCGGTATACCCGGACATTTGCTGAAGCGATGGTGGAATCTGGCTGAGTCGGACCATATAGATAGTGAGTTTGAAGGCTATGGCCGCGAGATCGCCGAGTATTTCGAGTACAAGGACTGGGGCTGGCCGGCCCTTGCTTTGATGGAGGTGGTGGCTTCCGGGGGCAAGCGCGACAAAGCGCTGGTTCCAAGTAATCCGATGCAGTTCGCCAACGGAGTCGGAAAGCTATTCGCGTGCATTAACCTCGATGACGAGAACGCAGCGATCGCTCTCGACGCGGAGTCTGCGAGGATCCGCGTCATCCTCGAGCCCGGCGAGGGCCTAATGATGCCCGCGAGCGGCGTCCTCTGGAATCGATCGACTCTCGGCAGCTCGGAGCTCGCCGTTACCCTGCTGATCGGAGAGCTGACACCTCAATAGTGAGTCCTACGGCATCGACATGCATATTTGTAATTCGTTTAGCGCGTTGTCGATGTATCCGACCGCATTGGCCTTGTGTCCGTGATAGTCATTCGCGGCTTTGGCCTGTAGTACGTACTTCGCGTGTTGTAGCGCGCTCATTGCTTGCGAAATTTCAGGATGGCCAGCGGGCGGAGGTCCACCGTAATAGCCAGGGCCTCCCTCTACGGGACCGTAAGGACTGGTGCTGTAGGCGGGAGTCTGTGAGCAGGCGGCACAGGCTAGCAAGACCCCAAAGATTACCCCGCTGGCGAAACACATTCCCTTGATCACTGAATTCCTCCCCTCACAGAAAATGACGATCGATGTAAGCAATCGCGGACTCGAGGAACTGCGCATCCATGATTGGACCGCAGAGCTGAATTTTTCTGACCCCGTCCGCCATCGCGCCGCAATTTACCACAGGGGCCGCTGGAGCGCATCGCAAAATAATGGCGAGCGTTCCATATCCCACTCAAAGCCGATAAGTTTTAAGACTGGCCGCGCGCGCGGCGTTTGAGAATGGCGAAAGTCGAAAGCATTGAATCCGGGGAGAGCAACGGTGCGGCTGATAAAGCCGAAGCGATGGAGCTTCGCGGCGAAGGCTTAATCAAGGTTTACGGCGGCCGCGCGGTCGTCGACAACGTCAACGTCGTGGTCAAGCCGGGCGAGGTGGTGGGATTTCTCGGACCCAACGGCGCCGGCAAGACGACCACCTTCTACATGCTGGTGGGACTGCTCAAGCCCGACAAGGGGCGCATCATGTTCAGCGGCGAGGACATCACGACACTGCCGCTCTATCAGCGCGCGCGCCGCGGGATTTCGTACCTGCCGCAGGAGCCGAGTGTCTTTCGCAAGCTGACTGTCGAACAAAACCTGCTCGCCGTACTGGAAACGCTGCCGCTCACCGAAGAGGAGCGTTACGCGCGGTTGCAGACGCTGCTCGACGAGCTGGGAATCGCGAAGCTGGCGAAGTCCAAGGCCGGAGTGCTGTCCGGGGGCGAGCGCCGACGCGTGGAAATCACGCGCGCGCTGGTGCTCGATCCGGTGTACCTGTGCCTCGACGAGCCGTTCGCCGGAATCGATCCGATTACAGTCGTCGAGATTCAGCGCGTCGTGTCGTATCTGAAGGAGCGCGGCATCGGTGTGCTGATGTCGGATCACAACGTGCACGCGACGCTGTCGATCATCGATCGCGCCTACATCATTCACGCGGGCAAGATTCTGTTCGAGGGCAAGCCGCGTGACATCGTCGCCAGCGACGCAGTGCGCCAGGTATTCCTGGGCGAGCGGTTCAAGCTGGCGAGATAGCTGGTAGATCGAAAACGCGCTGCCGAATCAGTAAGGGACGCCGGATGCGCTGAATCCTGAATTTGGCATGGGTGGCGGATAGCTCGGATAGCCGTAGCCGCCATAGCTCGGCGCGTAGCCGGAACTGAATCCGCCCATGCCTCCGCCGAAGCCGCCACTGCCACCGCCCAGTGTCATGCCGCCGCCCAGCAGCATCGGGATTATCGTACTCAGCATACTCGGCGGCGCGCCGTTGTATTGCTGATATTGCTGCTGCATGCCCTGCGCCTGGTAAGCCTGCGCGCCGGGCGGTTCGTTGTTCTGATAATCCTGGAGCGAACCGGATGCGGCGTACGGATCGGAGCCGTCGGTCGGTATCGCGTTGGAGGGTGGGGCACCAGAGGAGCTGCCGTGGCCGCCGGCCAGATCGGGACTGATCTTGATCCGGTTGTCGACGACCATCGACGAGTCCTTCAGATAGTGGCGCGCCTTCTGCTCGGCGTCAGTCTTGCCGAAATCGCTCGCAACGAAACCGAACAGAATGACCTGCTTGCCGCCGCTCGGACTGGTGACCACTTGCGCGCCAACCAGTGGCAGCGAGTGATGCTTCAGATAATCGGAGAGAGCCTGACTCTGGGGCGAATCTATCGTACCGCCGGCGACAGTGCCCGCGCTCGAAGGTGGCGGCATCGAGCTGGAATTGTAGTTGCCCGAGGTCCCCAGGGAAGACGCTTTGCCCGCGATGGTTCCGTAGGGATTTTGCACTGGCTCGCATGCGGACAATCCCGCGAGCGCGGCCGCGAGCCCCAAGACTGCCAGTGCATTTGCGATACGACTCATAGGTCGGAGTATAGTCCTGCGCGGCTCGCCTAACAATTCGACGAATTTTAAGTAATTTCGTTTCATTTCGCGATTCGAGCTTCGCGTTGCGAGAAGGCGGTACTCATTCTGCGAGCGGGGGTTGCGTCGAATCTACGCTTTTCGATGGCACGCTCGGTGCAACGTACACTGCGATGTCATTCAATCAGGAAAATCAGACTAAACTTGAGCAAAAGCTCGAAGCTGCGCTCGCGCGATTGAGCAATGAAGATGCAAAACTGGGAGAACGCTTAGTCAACGCGGCGGTCGCCGGTGCGATAGTTGCGCGCCAGCCGGCGGATACTATCTTGCGGGCTGAAGCGGCTGAAGCGTGGAACTCGATCAAGGCGGTAATCGCGCATCATCTAAGCAGCGAGGAGGACATCGTTCTTCCGTGGATGAAGTCGCGGGAGAACTTTCCGCCCGACCTGATCCTGCGCACCTGCGAACAGCACACCCGCCTGCGCGGCCTTGCACAAGTCGTGGACGCGGTGTCGTTCATTACGGGCTCAAATGAGGAAGTCACCAGGGCCGCCACCGCACTGACGGCATTCGCAGTATGTCTCGACGATCTGATCGACGGTGAAGAGCGCGATTTGTTCCCGATGATCCAGCGCAGCCTGTTCGGAGAATCCAGCGGCGCCGGCGCTTGAAGTTCGGCACTCCGCTCTGTCTCGGAACCTAACCCCTAACCCCTTCCCTCGAGGGAAGGGGAACAATCGCGGGGAAGCTACTTCGCGTAGCCGATCTCCACAATGAAATCGCGCACGAGCTGATTGAACACAGCGGCGTTCTCGAAATAGATCGAATGACCACTGCCGGGCACGGTACGTAGCCGCGAATCGGGCAGCGCCGCCGCGAGCGCCCTGACAATGTCCGGCCTGATCAACGTGTCCTCCTCGCCAACCATGCAAAGGATCGGCATCGTCAGTCGTTGCTTCACTGCGGCGAGATCGTAGCGCAGGCCGGCCAATCGCGTGCCCGCGTCGGCGGGAGGACGGGCGCCGTGAATACGGATTTCTTCGTACAGAAAAGCCATCTCGGGATGCTTCGTGAAATAGTCGGCGGCATAGGTCGGCAACGATCCGATCGGTGGGGACGCATCGACGGGCAGCGGCACGCGCGGCGCTTCGAACTTCATCTCAGGTGTGAAGATTCCGCCCGGCGTGTCCGCCATCACCATCGCAGCCACGCGTTCCGGATGTTCGAGCGCGTAGCCGACGATTGTCCATCCGCCCATCGATTGCCCGACCAGCACCGCTTTGTCGATCTTCAGATAGTCGAGCAGGGCGCCGAGATCGCTTGAATGCGCGCGATTGAACACGCCGTCAGGATCGGGTGAGAGGCCGAAGCCTCGCTGATCGACCGTGACGCATTCGAACGAGCGCATGAAGTAGGGGACCTGCTGCCACCACGAAAGATGGTTGCCGCCAAGCCCGTGCAGAAAGACGATCGGCGCGCCGGCGCCCACGCGCTCGTAGTAGAGCGAGAACTTCCCGACCTCCAATCTGCCGGGCGTGATTCGATATTCCATCGCGACCCCCTCGTGCGAGCTCTCGTGAGTTCTACGACTAGCTCTTTGATTTGTCGATGCGAAGGCCTGAGAGCAGTTGCGCGACGTTCTCGCCGACCTGCCGCCGCGCGGCGGGCTTGTTGCCGGCATGTGCGATGAATATGGCGGCTTCGGTCAGCGCGCCCATCAGCAGATGCGCCAGTGACTCGATCGGCCCGCGCGCGATGACGCCTTGATCCATCGCTGCCTCCAGCGCGCCCATCACCAGTCGCAGGTTGTACTTGGTGTCGATCTCACGCCAGCGATCCCATCCCAGCACCGCGAGTGCGTCGATCAGCACGATCCGTTGCACCGCGGGATCGAGGCAGGCGTCGAGGAACGCATTGCAGCCGGCCAGCATCCCGTCAAACGCGCCCGCTTGCGATACCGCGGCCTGGGCGACAATCGACGTAAGTTTCTGCTCTTCGAGATCGAACACGGCTGAGAACAGGTCCTGCTTGTCCTTGAAGTGATGATACAGCGCGCCGCGGGTGACTCGCGTGCGGCGCGCGACAGTCTCGATATCGGTCTCGGCGTAGCCAACCCGGGCGAAGAGCTTGCGCGCGGTCTTGATCAGCGCGGCGCGAGTGGCCTGGGACTGTTCGAGCTTGCGGCTCTTGACTGTCATACTGTTATCCTGTCAGATACATACTGTCGGTATGTTAAATACTCTCCACTTACGAATTAACAGGAGGCAGGTTAGCAATGAAAGCATCAGAGTTCCATCAGGCGCGCAAATTCGCGGATACCACCTTCGGCCGAATCGCCTACGTCGAGAAAGGCGCAGGACCAGTCGCGCTGTTTATCCACGGCTTCCCCGTCAACGGCTTCGCGTGGCGCGATGTCCTCGACGATCTCGCGCCGGCGCGACGATGTATCGCACTTGATCTGATGGGCCTGGGCTACACCGAAATAAAGCCGGAGCAGGACCTCGGTTTCGATCAGCAGGCCGCAATGATCGCGGCGTTCATGGACCGGCTGGGATTGTCGCAGGTCGACCTCGTTGGCAACGACAGCGGCGCCAGTATCAGCCAGGTGTTCGCCGCGCGGTATCCGTCGCGGCTGCGTAGCCTCACGATCACCAATTGCGAGGTCCACGACCTGTGGCCGAACGCGATGCTGAAGGCGGCGTTCGATCAGTTTGCGGATCCGTCGATCGTCATCGGAATGAAGACGATGCTCGATGCGCCCGCCGTCGCGCGCCAGGCGTTCGCGTCGGTCTATGAAAATGCCGAACGCATCCCCGACGAGGCGTTGAGGACCTATTTCGAGCCGCTGCTTTCGTCGGACGAGCGAAGCAACAGCATGCGGCGCTTTCTGAATCTCGGCAATCTGAAGGTGCTGACGTCGATCGCGCCGCAATTGCGCGAGCTCAAGGTGCCGACCCTGATCGTGTGGGGCGAGGCCGACACCGCATTCGATCTGAAATCGCCGGAATGGCTCAAGAACAATATCGGCGGCGTGCGGCGGCTAGTCATGGTGCCACGCGCGAAGCTGTTTTTTCCCGAGGAGCATCCCAAGCTGATGAGCGTACTGCTGCAGGAATTCTGGCGCGGCGTTGCGTGAGTTCGGCGACGCGCTCTTAATCGGGACGCGATGCAGTCTGGAGGCACGAGGGGCCGACCAATCGCCACTTCGCGACGTGCGCCGCCTTCGTGCCCTTGATCATCCCCGACAATTCGCGTCCGTCGTCGGAGAGGATCAGATCGGCTTCCACCGAGGCTGGATTTGCGGTGTTCAGTCGCATCGAGATGACCCGCCCTTTGACGGTGCCGCTGCCGACGGATCTCAGCTTGCCGGTATCGGCCGCGTAGCTGGAAACAATCAGCTCATGCCCGGTCTGCTTTATCAGATGACAATTGGAGGCCATGTCGCGCCACGCACCGCTCAAGTTCCGGTGCGTCGGCGCCGCGGTCGCGACTGCGTGACTGTCGCCGCCGCTTACGGGCAGGTCAGATGCGGCGGGCGCATCCACCGCTGCCAGCTGGCCGGGATCAAGCGTTCGGGGGTGGGCGCGAGCTTTCGCTTCGAGGCCGGCTCTTACGCGAGGGTGATTGCCGAGATAGCCGGTTTGATGGAGCAGGCCGATCAGTCCTGCGGCAGCGGCGATCGCGGTCGCGATCCCGTTGAACACGCTCGGCATCATTTGCCGCAGTCCTGCTTTGCCGCTATCCCCCATCCCGCGACCTCAAGATAAGTACGACGGGCGAATCTTAGGGTAACGGACGGGACCGCATCAAGCGCGCGCGGACGGCGAGCAATTCGAATCGCAGAAACAGGCAGGACAGCCTAGCGTTGACGCCGGCCTGGTCGAACCTTGAAGCGGCGGGAGCCTCGTCGGGATTTAAGGTACATCACAGACCCGATCGTCCCCACGATGAGAATTTCCCAGAAAAGTAAAACGTTGACGTTGAGATGGTCGAGCTTGCCGTACCACACACCGGAAGCGGTGGCCTGGCTGACCAGCGCGCCGACCTTGGTCATAAAGTCGCGCCACCGATGCATGATCAGCAGCGCGCTCCCTACGAGACCCACCAGGACCACTAGCCGGAACAGCATGCCGAATCGCCCAAGAATGCGACGACGAACGATGGTGTCAGGCGACTTGGCCTCTCCAGTGACCACGGGAGCGGGACGAGTCACGATGCCGCGCAGGCTAGGGGCGAAATCTTCGTTCAGTTCCCTTACCTCAGGGGGCTTCGGAAAGAGCGCGATGTGATCGATCGAGTGGCTGCTCGCCTCGCGAATCTGGCGCAGGATGAAAAGCATGTCCTGTTTGCAGGTGAGAGATCCCAGCAGCGCGCATTTCGACAGCGCCTCGAGCTCCTGCGGGGTTATACTGAGTCGGCTGATGAGGTCATGGTCGTTTCGAATCTCGTCGAGGATAGCGCGTTCTCCGCGCGGCTCGAGGTTCAATTGGTCGTATGCGTCGGCTTTCATGGAGCGAAATTCTGACCTCGAACACGACTTAAAGCAAGACTAAAGGTGACATGAGATGTATAGAGAGCTATAACGTCTCTAAGAGACCAATTAATGGCTTGTAGATAAAGCGTACAGTAAGATTTACCTACCTGCTGTTAGCGTCCGGAGGCGAAGGAGTAACGAAACTCTACTTTGAGTTAACGGAATGACGGGTTCTTAGTCCGTCGATTCGCACATGGGCGTGATGCGGTTCAAGGCATTCGGTCTCCCGATGCCGGCCTTCGGCACTTTCGAGATCATCTGCGGGTTACTTAGACTCCCGGCATCGCCAGGGAGATCCGTGCTTCCGAAATGCGACTGTCTTCTCGGCAAACGCGCCATGAGATATTGCTGGTCGAGAT